>FSSH01000479.1_pt1 | contig 82673 bp, 80 predicted proteins | sample 1166101 | NCBI WGS metagenome assembly FSSH01 (sample SAMEA32972668, study PRJEB13176) | freshwater metagenome | biome: Drinking water system; feature: Biomass in drinking water that filtered by 0.45 um membrane; material: drinking water | place: USA | collected 2012-12-20 | depth 0 m | reverse complement strand
ATGAATTCTGGGGAGCAGGTCAAATTTTACTAGCAATGGTCGCGCCCGTCGATAATCTTAATCGTCGGATGAGGCCGCATCTCGCCCAATTTGGGCTGCATCCTCAAGGAGGGAAAAATGGATTTAACAGAGAAAATCAAACAACCGCTGAGCGGTGCTTTACTCCAAGTCCGCAACGCGATTGCGCAGTTCGCGCAGTGGCTAGCGTTCGTTTTCGCACTTTTGATGGTTGTTGGCGCTCTGCTACCGCTGGAGCGAATCGGAATTAAGGGCGTGTCGAGCGGCTTAGTCTATGCCCAGCTCGGGTTCAGCGTTTTTGCTGCATTAGTATTATTCCCTCCCATTTTTTGGCGCATCCCCGCTATCGCCCGCGTGGGAGCTTATGTCGGGCTCATGGCTTCATTCGTTTTCACCGTCATCGTTAGCACCCAAGTCCGAGAGGCATACGAACGGACCCCTCAGGGCGCTAAAGCTGCAGCGGTTCAAGCCGCGGCTGACCGTAAAGCTTTAGCTGCGAAGGCAGAGGTCGATCAAAGAGCCGCCGTTGCAACGGCACGCCGCGATGACGCAAAACGGTCGCTCGCAAAGCTGGAAGGAGCGTTAGAGGAAGTCGCTGTAATGAATCGCAAACTCGAGGCCTGCTTTTCGACCTTCGGACATCATCTTACCGGGCTAGAGGACCCAGTGAAGGAAAGCCTTCATAATCCCCGGGCGTTTGAACACGTCAAAACAGTCGTGATCGTCCCGGACGATGACCGAAATAACGTGCAAATGACCTTCAGAGCCGAAAACGCATTCGGCGCAATACGAACCGCTACCGTTCGCGCTCAGCTAATCGCCGACGACTGCTCGATACAAAATATCGGTGAACCCAACATCGAATGAGCGGTAGCCATCGCCGCGCGACGCACCTGCTTTAGGAACAAGGAGCCAGAAAACGACGACTAGTTAGTATTGTTCTCAATCGTGAATCCTCTGAATTCCTCGGGTTCTGCAAAACTAGCCAACCTCACTCTGAGCGCCCGTGGAGCAATCGGCGAGGCGCTTTTTATTTATCTAAATTATAAGGCTGAATAAAAATGTGGCAGGTTATATTAGCATTTATTTCGATAGCGATATTTGTCTACGTAACAAAGGCGATTATCATACTCCTCTTTCTAGCTGGCCTTATATTTCGTACCAAGGAAACAGTAGGGCTAATCATCGTATTAGTAGTGCTCGGTGGATTTGCTACATATCCCCTGATAGTTACTGCGATCACCGCAACACTCTTGGCCGTAGGTTTTTACTTCAAGCGTAAAGAGCGATTGGCAAAGGTTGATGACCAAACCCTGCCACTTCCGAACCCCGACGACTGATTAAAACCACATCACCAACCTTCAAAGCCCTGGCCTCACCGCCGGGGCTTTTTTGATTCAGGAGATAAGACCATGCGAATAATCACCAACCCGTCCAATCTGGACGATCCTCACCTGCGAAACCTTCTGCAGCGTCGGTTCGAGCAGCTTGCCGAATACGACGGCCCAGTCAGCGACCTCGCCCGCTTTCATGTTGTCGAGCCCGGTGATGACGTTACCGAAATCATGACCAATCTCGTTGACGGAAGCCGCTACGGGGAGCCCGAATTCGAACCGTCGTGGGAGTTCGTTGAGCGGCACAGCTGCGGCTTCTTCGAGGCCGTATTCATCCTGGACGATTCCGGTTTCGCCCACGTCTACTTTATCCCTGACCGTCACGGGATCGACAGCGATCTGCTAACCCTGTGCCGCGCCTACGCCAACAAAGCGGAGGGCACAGAGCCGAGCTAAATCGCCCCCAAACCTGCACCTCACGAACCTCAAACCGATACGCGTCCTGGGATTTCCCACGGGCGCATTTTTTATGCCCGAAAGGCCCCGATCATGAAGAATCTCTACAACCGTGCCACGATGGCGCGCGCTCTCACACTTGATCTTGACCTCCAACTAAGAGCCCTGTTGGCGGCCCGGATCGCAGCCCTCGTTACCGCCGATTACGATCTGACCGACTGGACCGAGTACCTGATCGTTGAACCGGGCGACACAGAGGCCGATATCATCCGGCACGTTGGCTTTTCACCGTTGGTCGAGCCGATCGACGGTGCCCGCTTCGGTAGCGCGGGATTTCAGCCAGCGTGGGATTGGCTGGGGAAGCACCTCGGCTGGTACGAGATGATCGTCACCTTCGGCAGCACCTTTGCCTATGTGTTGTTCATCCGCGATGCCGATGGGGTCGATTCCGAACTACTGTTGATGTGCCGCCACTACGCGGGCCGAGGGCAATGAAGGTCGTTGGCTACCTTCTGGGTGCGTGCGTCATCCTCGCCATCGTGCGCGCGGTTGCGACGGTGCTGGCCCTGTCGATCATCCTCGTGCTTATAATTGGAGCAATCTGCAAACCGCGCGAGACCTTAGCTTGGATGGCGTTCGTGTTGATCGCCAATTTGTGCGCAGCATTTCCGTTCGCTTGCCTCACTGCTGGCGCACTAGCGGCATGTGCGGCAGTGATAAAATTTCGACAGACAGATTGAATTCATCCGCGAAACGACTATATCTGATGCATCCGGTAACCGCTCAAGGGCACCCGCCGGAAAGTCCTCTGCAAGCGCATTGAGGGCGTAGTTCGAACTGAACACGCCACATCTGCGTTCGGGGCATAACCCAAAATCGCATCGTCACGTGCCAGTTCGGCCTCTTGCATCGCTCGCGAGAGGACGTTCTTTGACATGCCGGAAGGGCGACCGGCAGCAGAATAAGTAAATCAAACATGACGAACGAAACCTCGTTCGGCGGGCGCATGGCCGCTATTTGGCAGGCGCTTGTCGAGCATATGGAAACTTTAAACTGGGAAGCAGGGCTGGATGAGTCTCGGGATCTGGAGGGCGATAAATGAAGCAGCTCGATTTCCCAGACCCGCCAAAATCGGTCAGTGCCTCGGATATCATCTTCGATGCCCCGCTGGTTGCTCGACACGATTCCAATAACCCGTTGCTAAAATATAGCCTCATCGGGTCGCTCGCTGAGTTACAAAAACAGGCACAGGAACAGATTCCGCTCCTCGGGAACCTATGTCTAAGGGGCCAAGCGACGGTCTGGTACGCAAAGCCAAATGTCGGCAAAACCTTAATCACCCTGCACCTCCTTCGTGAGACCCTTGAACGCGGCACGATCGATGGTGGGCAGGTCTTCTATGTCGCTGCCGACGACACAGCCGCTGGCGTGCTGGAAAAGCTCCAAATCCTGCAGCCCTTCGGGATTCACGTACTGGCTCCCGGCTTCAACAACCTGCAGGCCAAAGATCTGCCCCGCGTTCTCCGCGCAATGATCGCGGAAGACACCGTCGGTGATAGCTTCTTGATATTGGACACTTTAAAAAAGTTTGTTCCTCTTATGTCCAAGCAAGAGAGCAGCGCGTTTGCTGACGTAGCCCGTCAGTTCGTGATGAAGGGTGGCACCATTCTCGGCCTCGCCCATACGAACAAACGCCTCGGGGCGGATGGCAAGCCGATTGTAGCTGGAACCAGCGATATCCTGGACGACTTCGACGGCGGCTATACCATCGTTGAGTTACCCCAGCAGGCTAATCGGGGCGAGCGTGTCGTCCAGTTTGATTGCATCAAAAGCCGGGGCCAACTCATCCAACAGGTCGCATATGGCTATTCCGTGGAGAACGGCGTGACCTATGCTGAGCTGCTGGACTCTGTTCGGCTCATCGATCCTGACGCGGTATCGCAGATCAGGCGGGAGGCCGACCAAGTTGCCGACTTGGAAGTGATTGCCGCCATTGAAAGCAGCATCGCCGAAGGCATCTCGGGCAAGATTGATATTGCGCGCGCGGTTACGTCGCGGTGCAAGATCGGTCGTCAGGCAGCATGTCGTATCATCGAGAAATACACTGGCGAAGATCCGGCGGTGCATCGATGGACCTTCAGCGTTGGCGATCGGGGCAAGCAGGGCTTTATCCTGTTGGCTAACGCCATCGCGCCCGGATGCGCCCCGGGCGAGGAGTTCTAACCAAACGTTCCGGGCTCAGCGTCCCAGGATTTCAGTTTTCCAGTGTTTCACCGTTCCAGCGCGTTGCCGGTCGGTGGGGCGCGGAAAGCTGGAATTCTGGAGCGCTGCCATCACGGCGTAACCCCGCCGCGCACGCCCGGCACCCCGCTCTGGCACCACCGGAGCACCCCACAGCGCCGTTTCGACCCGTCCTGGACCGCAGCCCTCGCGGCCCGGCGCGGCGTCGTGCGGCACCCTGCGGTCCAAAACTCAAATCAATGAAAGGTATTCCCCATCCCAAAAGTACGACTTGATCATGCCTTCTGCCTCACCGCCCAGTGCGCGCCGGGCAAGAAGAAGACCGACTATTACGATACGACCATCACCGGCTTTGTCCTTGAGGTCAGGTCAAGTGGCGGTCGCAGCTACTACCTGCGCTATCAAGACGCGCACGGCGGCCAGAAGCAGCATAAGATCGCTGCCTATGGTGACATCACATTCGACAAGGCCCGCAAGGAGGCTCAGCGTTTACGTTCAGAGGTGATCCTTGGCGGCAACCCTGCCGAGAAAAAGGCAGAACGGAAGGCCGTGCCGACCTACGCCGAACTTGCTCAACAGCACCTCGACTACGCCAAGACCTATCAGCGCAGCTACGACACGACCGAGATGTATGTTCGACGCCACATCCTACCACGGTGGGGAAAGACTTACGTTTCGGACATCACACAATCCGATGTGGCAACGTGGCTGGCCGACAAAGGGAAGGAGAATTTGGCACCCGCGACTTTGGAAAAGATACGCATTTTGCTAAATCGCTCATTCGAGCTGGCGCTTCGCTGGAACACACCGGGTGTCTTGAAAAACCCCGTGAAGGGCATTCCGCGCAAGCCGATCAATAACGCGCGGGATCGCTATCTGACGACGGCGGAGGTGAAGCGGCTGCAGGCGGCGGTGGAGGAGTCCCGCAATCCGCAGCTCAAGTTCATTATTGGGCTGCTGCTCCTGACGGGGGCTCGCGTGTCAGAGCTGTTGAACGCTGAATGGAAGAACATCAACCTCGAGCGGCGGGTATGGCTGATACCGACATCGAAAACCGGAAAGCCCCGGCACGTTCCGCTTTCGCAACCCGCCATCGACCTGATCGGCTTGGTGCTCAGGTTCAAAGACTGCCCCTACCTACTGCCGAACCCTGAAACCCTGAAACCGTTTGTGACGATCAAGCACGCATGGCAGACGGCGCGGGATGCGGCGAAACTGCCCGGTCTGCGCATCCACGATCTGCGCCATTCGGCGGCGTCGTTCATGATCAATGCGGGGATCGACCTGTTCGCGGTCGGTAGGGTGTTGGGCCACGCCGATCACAAAAGCACCATGCGGTACTCGCATCTCGCAAACGACACGCTGCTCGCCGCCGTCGAGGCAGGGGCGGCGAAGGCTGGCTGGTAAATTAAACCACTTCCCCCGACTCATGCGCTGGCGCGTTGCCGGTGTGCGGGTCGGGGGCAGCGCTCTATATATTTTCGGCGATCGGAACTGATCGATAGATAATCGAACTAGGCATTGGCTTGACGCAGCCATAGTTAAGCGCCATATACAACGTGCTTGGTGAAAAGATGAATTGCGCCAAGAAGTCCTCCGCAAGTGCAATTGAGGGCGCTGTTCAGCTGAACGCGCCATACTTGTGTCAGAGGCCATTTGCCCAGCTCGCACGATAGCGCTGTCAGTTCGTTCCTCGCTCCGTTTGCGAGGTTCGGTTTCAACATAATGGAGTTATCGTAATGAATTCTACTGCACATCTAATAATACCCCCGCCCCGTCACGCCAGATCGGTGCGACCGACCATCGCGCGTACGCCAAGCCGCACGGTGGTACCGCCATGTGTTCTCGTCCCACCGATTGATCCAGGTATCGCTTCGGTTCCGGCACCGACTGAGTGGACCGAGGCACAATACGACGCGCTGATGGCCACCATTCGCGAGGTTCTTGACGCATGCGCCGACGCAAATACGAACGAGAGGCTAATCGTCGTGATCACCGTGTGCATCGGTGAGGGCGTTAACACGATCGGGCGGATTATTAGCGTAGCCAAGGACTTCGGCTTCGATCGCAAACACGTCGGCTCGCTGCTGACCTACAGCGCATTAGGGAAGGCGAAGTCGCCTCTTTGGCAGCGCCATAAGGACGGGCGTTACAGCTTGCTTGATTAAGGCCTGCTCATCCAGGTGGATGTTGGCGAAACTCGGGGGCGCTGTCGATTGGCAGTGCCCCTTTTTCTTCGCTCCCTATATTTGGCCAAACTATCGTTGAGGCGCGGGAGGATGCTCAGCAGAAATGCGATAAGTATGCTCGGGACTTGGGTGGGAAATTGATATCAGTGGATATTGAAAGCTTCGCTCCAGGGGGTGCTGCAATGGCGCGCTGTAATTTGATAAGCCAAGTTTCAATTGACGTTGAGGTCATGGATTGACCAACCAAAGCGACCGATCACGGGGGCTTCCAGCTACTACACTGCAACCGAGATGAGGTATGGCGCAGGTCACTTTCCCCGACTTCATCCGGCCAAAGTACTTTTGATCGAAAGCCGGTGAGCGCCGATATCACACGAGTTTGGGTATCGCGTGGGTTAGCATGTTAGCAGCGAAAAAATTGGCGCAGAATCGGTGGAAAACTGACCTTTTTAGCATAGCCGTTATAGGCCTTCGTAATGCGGGGGTCACAGGTTCGAGTCCTGTAAGCGGCACCAGCCCTTCCACAAGCTAAACGCGGAACACTGAGCGGAAGGGCCTTCCGGCTGGGAACATGGTTGGATCCTGCGTGGGGCACTTTGGGTGGGAAATTGGTTCGGCCCACGCCAATGCATTTCGGCGTGTACCGCGATTGATACCGACGTGAAGCTGATCGGCTCATTCTACATTGGCGATTTTTTGGGCAAAAGCGCGATGGTGCTTTTGGGCTTATATCTTTGAATATCCATAAGCTATTTCAACAAGATACCATTGCCAAAACCGAAGCCGCGCATATGGTTCACACCCTGCCGACGGATGTCGCTGGCGAATATCGGCCCGAGCCGGTTACTCCACTGCCAACCGCACATCGGCGATTTCCAGCCGAAAGGGGCCATTTTGCTGGGTGGCGCCAATCAGCAGCATCTGGGCACTGGATGCATCGAAATTGGCGAGCTGGGCAAAACGCACCGTTACCTCGGTCCAGTCCTTCGTCACGCTGATTGGGAACACGCCGGGGCGTTGCCCGCCAGCGGTGGAAAACCCCATCACCGCAAATCCCTTGCCATCGCCGCGCGCCCAGAACCGAAGCACTTTGGCGCTGCTGATATTGGCAGGCTGAAACGGCTTCGCGCCGGGGTAAAAGGCAAGGCCGGCCCAGGGCGCAATAAAGCCCGGGTTTACCTCACCCGTCAGGGTGAGCGCTGGCTGACCGTTCGGGGCGGTGCCGCTGACAGCGATGATCAGGGTCGATTTGCCGCCCATGATCGAATCGGTTGAGATGTCCCAGCCTGCGCCGAACGGCGATTTGACCACCGCCTTGCCGCCCATAGTGCTGAACTGAGCGATTCGCCCACCCGCAGGCAGGGCAATGGGGGGCGGCGCGGCTGTGGTCGCTTGCGCGGCGATCATCGTGCGCCGTGCCGCGCGCAACGGACTGACTGCAGCGCCATCCTTCCAGATTTCGACGATGTTATGCACGTCGGCGATGTTCAGCGTCGGATCGCCGTCCACCAGCAACAGATCCGCCTTCAAGCCATTGGCGATCCGCCCCCTGTCGGTGAGCCGGAATGCCTGGGCGGGGGCCGCCGTTGCCGCTGTCAACACTTGTGCGGGGCTCAGCCCGCCCTTGGCCAGCAAATCCATTTCACGGTGCATGCTCAGCCCATACCAGGTGCCGGGGTTGCCAGCATCGGTGCCCGCCAGGATCGGCACGCCCGCCTTGGCGAGCGCACCAAGGTTGGCCGCTTCGATCGGATCAAGCTTTGCCGAACGATCCTGACCGAACGATTGCCGTACCGTGTCGACAGCTGATTTAGGTAACAATCCTGATAGCGCGGGGTGGGCCAGCAGGCTTGCTGTGCCCGATCGACCGCTGAATACTTCAAGCACGGCATAGGTGGGGACGATGAAGACACCCTTGTCCTTGGCCAGCCGGGCAAAGGCCGCACCGCCATCCTTGTCCGCAAACAGATGCACCAGCCCGTCAGCACCCGCATCGATCGATTCGGTTGCGGTCGCCAGCGTTTGTGCATGCACCACCGCCAGCTTACCGCGCTTGTGCGCTGCCACCGCCAGCGCGCGGATGGTCGGCACATTCAGCGTCGGGACAGCGCGGCCGATAATGGTGCCGGGTTCATCGACGATCTTGATATAGTCCGATCCTTCCGCAATCCGCGCGGCGACCCAGGCATCGGCCTCTTCGGCTTTGGTCAGCGTGGGGACGGGCACACCATATTCGGTGCCATGTCCATTGGGCACGGTGGCAAGAAACCCTGCGGTGAAAATGTCCGCCATCGCCGCATTGTCCCCGCGCGCCATCCGCGAGCGCACGTCGCGGGTCGATTCAGGCGGGCTGAACATATCGAGCTGGGTGGTGACGCCGAAAAGCAGCGCATCGTCCTGCCCCTGATAGGCGTGGACATGGCTGTCGATCAGCCCCGGCAGCAACGTCTTGCCGCGCCCGTCGACGATCCGCATCGCCTGGGTCACCCTGCCGCGGTAATTGCTGTCGGCGATCTTGCTGCCCTTGATCAGCACGGCGCGTGGGCTTTGTTTCTGCAGCCCGTCGAACACGGTGACGTTGCGGATCAGCGTCTGGGGTGGCGGGGCCGGGGTCGATTGGGCGAAAGCCGGTGCGGCAACTGCGCAGGAGAGCAGCATGACGGCGCGGTGAAATCTCATGGTAACGACCCCTCGGTTTTTGGACCAACCTTTGACTGGGGTAAAACTACGAGGGCCGATCAGCGCAGCGAAGTGACAAGTGTCACCTGTGGTACGTGACACCGAGCACTGGAGCGTTACGGCATGCCCCCGCTAAAGCCAGCCGTTGGTGCGGGCAATCCGACCTGCCTCGATCCGGTTCGACGCGCCAAGCTTTCCGGCGGCATCGGACAGGTAATTGCGGACGGTGCCGGGCGACAGATCGAGCCGCCGGGCAATCTCCTTGTTCGACATGCCTTCCTCCGCCAACCGCAGGGCATCGCGCTCACGCGGCGTAAGTGGATCGGCACCCGCCTGCCATGCCGTCTCGGCCAGTTCCGCCGGGATGAAGGTGCCGCCCGTCGCGACTACCCGGATTGCGGCTGCCAGTTGTTCGACGGGCGTATCCTTCAGCAGATATCCCCGCACACCGGCGGCACGGGCGCGGGCGAGATAGCCGGGCCGCGCAAAGGTGGTGACGATCACCGTGCGCGTCGCCAGCCGCTCCTCGGCAATCGCCAGCGCCACATCGAGCCCGCTGAGCTGCGGCATCTCAATATCGGTCAGCAAAATGTCAGGCGCCAGCGACCGGATCAGGTCGATCGCAGCGGCCCCATCCGCCGCCCGCCCGATGATCGACAGATCGGGTTCCATGTTGAGTAGCGCGGCAATCGCGCCCAGCACCATCGCCTGATCTTCGGCCAGAACGATGCGGATCATGCCGGCACCGTCGCGATCAGTTGCATGCCGCTGGTGCCGGGCTGGATGGTTAGCGATCCGCCCGCTGCCTGAAGCCGCTGGCGCATGCCGGCAAGCCCGTGCCCCTCGGTAAAGCTGCGCCCATGCCCGTCATCGCACACCGCCAGCCGCGCTTCATTACCCGCCATCGACAGGGTGATCGTGCAGCGTTGTGCCCCCGCATGGCGGATCACATTGGTCACCGCCTCGCGCAGCGTCATCGCCAACACGGCGCCCGCATCTGATGGGATCGCATTAAAATCGCCGCTGATGACCGGTGCGACCGATGCCGCTTCCAATGCAGCGCTGGACGCTGCCGCCTCCTGCGCCAGGCTGCCGCCTGCCTGCCCGGCAAGCGCGGCGCGCACCTCCGCCAGTCCCTCTCGGGCGAGTGCTGCGATGGCGCGGCATTCGGCCTCAGCTGCGGATGCATCTCTGGGGACCAGCTTTCCGGCCAGATCGGCCTTCAACGCCACCAGCGTCAGCGTGCGCCCGACCACGTCGTGCAGGTCGCGTGTAATCCGCTCGCGTTCTGCCGTCCCGGCGAGGCGGCGCACCTCTTCCTGGCTGGCCAGCAATGCTTGTGTGCGTGCGTAAAACGCCTCGCGGGAGATCGTCGCACCGCCGGTCATCACGATCAGCAACGCGCCGGGCAGCCACCATAACAGTGGCTGGCCCAGCGCTGTCGCTACCCCGGCGGTGGCGAGCGCAATGATGCCGATCGTCCCGACAGCGTGGCGAGCCGGTTGCAATCGGCCAACCGCAGCCCCGGCATAGATCGCAAAAACCGTCCAGCTGCCGCCCAACGGCGCAAGTGCAGCACCGAGTGCAAAGATCATCGCCACCGCACCGATCAACCGAATGCCGTTCAACCGGTGGCTGGCGAAATAGAGCGGCAAGAACACCGCGATGCCAATGACCGATGCAATGAACTGGAACTGCGTGGGCGCACGCCATAGCCACGGCATTGGATAGAAGACGAGGTAAATCAGCCACGGCCACGGCCCGTCCCACCAACGCTCGCTTTTGGTTAACATGGCGATGTCGTCGCGCCTTGGGTGGTGGTTCGTCAAGCGGGGCTTCGCCGCCAACCGGTCCACGCCCATATAGCCGCTGCGCCAGACATGGCGAGCAGGGTCACCGTGTGCGACAAAACACTGCCCATCGTGTCAGCGCCCACAATTGCACGAGCGATCTGGCCGAGGTGATAGGACGGCATGAACGCCCCCACGGTCTGCATCCATGTCGGCAGGATTGACGAGGGAATCCACAATCCCCCCAATATCGCTGATCCCAGGAACAGCGCATTGGCCATCGCCACCGCGCCCTTGCCGCCCATCCGCATGCCAATCCCAAAGCCGATCAGCGCGAACGGCACTGTCGACGCCAGATGCAAGACCGACAGGATCACCCATTGCCCCGCGTTTAGCCGAACGCCGCCGATAATGCCCAGTCCATAGATCATCGCCACCGCGGCAGCCGTCGCCGCTATCGCTGCGGTCAGCTTGGCAGCTACATATGCCCCGGCGGGCATGGGCGATACGCGTTTGAGTTCGATCAGCCCCTGTTCGCGCTCCATGGCCACGCCAGCGCCAAAGCCGAACAAGGCGGGGCCAATCGCCGCGAACACGCCGTATCCGGCCAGCATTGCCGCCACCCCGGCGGGTGAGGGCGACTTGGCAATAGCAAGCGTGAACAAGCCAAAAAAGGCAGCAGGCGTAATGACCGACGGCAGAATGAACTGCGGCAGCCGCCATGATCGCTTCAACTCGGCGACACATTCGCGCCGCCAGATGCCGGTGGGATGAGTGAGCGCGCTCATGCGGCGATCCTCTGGGCGAATGGCGCTTGATCGACGGGACTTCGATTGGCGGGAAGCAAAGCCACGATGGCATCTTCAAGCGATGCGTCCGCCACCCGCAGATCGGCAAGCTCAGCATCAGCGTCACACAGGCCGCGCAACGTCGCGACCGCGTCGGTGGTGACGATGCGCAGCTCGGCACCGTCAGCGCTGGCATCGCGCACCCCCGGCAGCATCGCGATCCGAACCACCGGCAGCGACGACCGGCAGCGGATCACCGATCCGCCAGCCCGGGCGCGCAGCGCCGCAGGTGTATCATCCGCCACGATCCGCCCGGCATCCATCACCAGCACCCGGTCTGCCAGCGCATCGGCCTCGGTCAGGTCATGGCTCGTCAGCAGCACTGCTGCGCCGTCGGCCGCCGCCTCGCGGACGGTGGCCCAAAGGGCGCGGGCGGAGGCGCGGTCCATCCCCGCCGTCGGCTCGTCAAGCACCAGCAGCTCAGGCCGCCCGCACATCGCCATCGCATATTGCACCCGCCGCGCCTGCCCGCCGGAAAGCGCCCCGCAGCGCCGCCTTGCCAGATCGGCGATACCCGCGATGGCCAGCGTCTCGGCAATCGGGCGCGGATCGCGGTAATACCCCGATTGTAGCGTGATCATCTCTGCCACCGTCATCACATCGGGCAGGCTTGCGGCCTGCAACATCACCCCCATCCGCCGGCGCGCCGCCGGCCGGGCGGGATCAAGGCCGAACAGCCGCGCTTCGCCCGCATCGGGCCGCAACCGCCCGGTCAACAAGCTGACGCTGGTGGTCTTGCCCGCGCCATTGGGGCCCAGCAGCGCGGTCACCTCGCCGCAGCGGATCGCCAGGTCGAGTTGGTCGAGGACCACTCGGCCGCCCAATCGTTTCGATGCGCCAGCCAATGTGGCGACGGCGGATAAATCAAGCGTCATTTGAAAATCTCCTTGCCAGAGAACGCTGATCCATTCGGGAGCGGCATGGCATTGCCGAATGTCATTCTCAGCAGGTGACGAATGTCATGGACAAAGCATTCGAGCGCGTAAGCTCTGGCAGGTTACAAAAACAATATGCCGTTCATTGTGGCTGACAGCATGGAGATGGGCGGTTAGGGTTGGACATGCCCGGCGCTTGGACTTTTTCGATTGATCGGGGCGGCACGTTTACCGATGTCGTTGCCCGACGGGCAGACGGGCTTTTGGTCACCCGCAAATTGTTGTCGGAAGACCCGGAACGGTATGACGATGCTGCGGTTGCTGGGATTCGCGCGATCATTGGCAAATATGGCGGCAGTGTCGCTGCGGTAAAAATGGGTACGACGGTGGCGACCAATGCGCTGCTTGAACGCAAGGGCGAACCCGTCGTGCTGGCGATCACGCGGGGCTTTGGCGATGCGCTGCGGATCGGATATCAGGCGCGACCCCATATTTTTGCGCGCAAGATCGTGCTGCCCGAACCGCTGTACGGCCATGTCATCGAAATTGATGAGCGGATGTCGGTTGACGGCGAAACGCTGACGCCGCTCAACATTGCGCGCGCGCGGGCTGACCTGAAGGCGGCATATGACAGCGGATTTCGGGCGGTCGGCATCGTGCTGATGCATGGCTGGCGCTGGACCGCGCATGAGCAGGCACTGGCAACGATCGCTCTTGAAATCGGCTTCATCCAGATATCACCAAGCCATGAAGTCGGGCCACTGATCAAACTGATCAGCCGGGGCGATACGACGCTTGCCGATGCGTATCTTTCGCCCGTGCTGCGGCGGTATGTGGATCGCGTCGTCACAGCGTTAGGCGCCGACACGCGGCTGTTGTTCATGCAATCGAGCGGCGGGCTGACTGCGGCGGGCAGTTTTCACGGCAAGGATGCGGTGCTCTCCGGTCCGGCGGGTGGGATAGTGGGGATGGCGAAGACTGCCGCCCAAGCGGGTTTTGATCGCGTGATCGGGTTCGACATGGGGGGCACATCTACCGATGTGTCGCATTTTGCCGGCAGCTATGAACGTAGCGCGGAGAAAATGGTCGGGGGCGTTCGTATCCGCGCGCCGATGATGGAAATGAACACCGTGGCCGCCGGGGGTGGATCAATCTGTTCCTTCGACGGTGCCCGCCTCCGTGTCGGCCCGGCATCGGCCGGTGCGGTGCCAGGCCCTGCCTGTTACCGGCGGGGCGGGCCGCTGACGGTCACTGACTGTAATGTGATGCTGGGAAAGATCAGGCCCGATCATTTTCCATCCAGTTTTGGCCCCGGCGGCGATCAACAGATTGATGTTGATATTGTGGCGCAGAAATTCGCGGCGCTGGCTGATGAAATTGAAGCAGTGACCGGCAACAGGTTTGACGCACAAACAATTGCCGAGGGGTTTATCCGGATTGCCGTCGACACGATGGCGAGCGCAATCAAGGCGATTTCAATCGCGCGCGGCCATGATGTGACGCGCTATGCGCTTGCCTGTTTCGGCGGTGCCGGGGGGCAACATGCCTGTCTGGTCGCCGACGCCTTGGGCATCACCACGGTCATGATCCACCCGCTGGCCGGGATTTTATCTGCTTATGGCATTGGCCTTGCCGATCAGACCGAGCTTCGGCAGCGTACGCTGGGGATGCAATTGGGCGATGATCGGGCTGCGTTGGATGATGCGATAAGGTTGCTAGCCGGGGAGTGCCGTGAAGCATTGCTGGCGCAAGCCATTCTGCCCAACGCAATCACCATCCATCGGCGTGCCGAGCTGCGCTATACAGGCAGCGATAGCGCCATTGCGGTTGATGTGGCCGACATTGCGGTGATGCGCGAGGCATTCGAAGCCGCGCACCGCAAGCGGTTCGGCTTTGATCAAAGCGGCACCGCGATTGTCGTTGAGACGATTATTGTCGAAGCGATTGGCGCAGCGGTTGGCGGCGTTGATGGCCCCGCAAATTGCCCCGCTCTGGACCCTGGCAAGCTTGAAGACTCCGCAGACCGTCCCCTCTATCACCGCGCCAGTTTGGGCCATAATCAGCGCGTCACTGGCCCTGCACTCATCGTTGATCCGTTTGCGACCACCATGGTGGAACCCGGCTGGTCAGCCGCTGTTGATGACCATGCCAATTTGATCCTGACACGATCAGCACCGTCGCAGCGCGCGCTGGCAATCGGCACAGATGTTGACCCGGTCATGCTGGAAATTTTCAACAACCTGTTCATGGCCATTGCTGAGCAGATGGGCATGGTGCTGCAAAACACAGCGGCGTCAGTTAATATCAAGGAACGGCTCGATTTTTCATGCGCATTGTTTGACCGTGAAGGCGCGTTGATCGCCAATGCGCCGCACATTCCGGTCCATCTTGGATCGATGGGCGACAGCATCCGGGTGATCATCGAAGCGCGCGGGTCCAATGCGGACGGGCAAAGTGCAGACGGGCGGGGCATGAAGCCGGGCGACGCCTATGTGCTGAACGATCCCTATCGCGGCGGCACGCATTTGCCCGACATCACCGTCATCATGCCGGTGTTTGTCGATGGCGATCCAGATCCGGCCTGGTACGTCGCTGCGCGCGGGCATCACGCTGATGTCGGGGGCATCGCGCCGGGATCAATGCCCGCAAACAGCCACACAATTGGCGATGAGGGCGTATTGATCGACAATCAGTTGCTCGTCGATGCCGGCCGGTTCTGCGAAGCCGAATTCCGGGCGTTGCTTACACGCGGGCCATGGCCGGCCCGCAATCCTGACCGCAATATATCCGACATTCGGGCACAGATTGCAGCATGCGCAAACGGCGCAAGCGAGCTGCAACGTGTGGCCTCAGATTATGGCAGGGGCGTTATCGATGCCTATATGCGCCATGTGATGGCTAACGCCGAAGAAACGGTCCGGCGGCTCATTTCGACATTATCCGATGGCAGTTTTACCTATGCGATGGACAATGGTGCGGTCGTCCGCGTTGCCGTTACCATCGATCCGCACAGCCGATCTGCCATTGTCGATTTCGCGGGGACCAGCGCGCAATTGCTCGACAATTTCAATGCGCCCTATTCGATTTGCCGTGCGGCGGTGTTGTACGTATTCCGCACGCTGGTTGATGATACCATTCCGATGAACGATGGCTGTTTGCGCCCCATCACGCTGCGGGTGCCAAAAGGATCAATGCTCAACCCGCGCTTTCCCGCTGCCGTCGTCGCCGGCAATGTTGAGACAAGCCAGGTCGTTACTGACGCGCTGTTTGCTGCATGCGGCGCGCTGGCGCCATCACAAGGCACGATGAACAACTTCACCTTTGGCGATGATACGCATCAATATTATGAAACCATTGCCGGTGGGGCGGGTGCCGGACCGGATTTTGACGGGGCCAGCGCCGTGCAGACGCATATGACCAACAGCCGCATTACAGATCCCGAAATCTTGGAGACACGCCACCGCGTGCTTGTGGAACGCTTTGCCATTCGGCGCGGATCGGGCGGTGCTGGCAAACACGTTGGCGGCGACGGCGTGGTACGCCACATTCGTTTCCGAACGGCGGCGCGGGCGGGGATATTGTCCAATCGCCGGGTGGTGCCGCCTGCCGGGCTGGCCGGTGGATCTGATGCCAAGCCTGGGGTCAACAGCGTTATGCGCGCTGATGGACGGATCGAAGCGCTTGGGTCGACGGCGACGGTTGATATGCAGGTGGGGGACATGTTCATCATCGAAACCCCCGGTGGCGGCGGATTTGGCGCGGCATGACATCTTATCTGGTCCTTTCCGGCATTGTGATTGTCGTCATCGGCTTCATGGTGCGGTTGAACCCCCTGCTCGTGGTCGCGCTCGCGGCGCTGGCGACTGGGCTGGCGGCAGGATTGTCGGCGATTGATGTGCTGGCTGCATTCGGAAAGGCGTTCAATGCCAGCCGCTTCGTTACCATCATTTACATTCTGCTGCCGGTGATTGGGTTGCTGGAACGATATGGTCTGCAGCACCGCGCACGTGAAGTGATTGGGCGGGTTCAGCGCGCCACGACCGGGCGATTGTTGATTGCCTATCTGCTGTTTCGGCAACTTACCTCAGCAATGGGCCTAACCTCGATTGCCGGTCATGCCCAAACGGTTCGACCCTTGGTTGCCCCCATGGCAGAGGCTGCTGCCGAGGCACAGCATGGCCCGTTAAGCGATCCGGTGCGTGATAGAGTGCGCAGTTTTGCTGCGGCCACCGACAATGTCGGGCTGTTTTTTGGTGAAGACATTTTCCTCGCCATCGGCTCAATCCTGCTGATCATCGCTTTTCTCAGGTCGAATGGCATTGAATTGACCCCGCTAGAACTGTCAGTCTGGGCCATCCCCACCGCCATTGCCGCGTTCGTCATCCACAGCACACGGCTGCTGCTGCTTGATCGCAGCCTGCAGCGAAAGCCGCACGAATGATTGGCTTGCCCGCGCTGTACCTGATGGGCGGGGCAGTGTTTGCCGCATTTGCGCTGTTGAGCGCGTTTGACGCCACAAATGCCAAGCGGTTTGGCAATGCCGCATTATGGGGGTTGCTGGCGATCAGTTTTCTCCTTGGCGACCTGATTGGCGATATCGGCAATGGCGTCCTGGCCATCGGCCTGGTCGCGCTCGCCGGTTTTGGGCGGCTTGGGCGGGGCAATCCGTCAACCACCAGCGCCACCCAGCGCGTCGCGTTTTCTGCAAAACTGGGCAACCGGCTGTTCTTGCCCGCGTTGATCGTTCCGGCGACGGCATTGATTGGGACGCTGTTTTTGAAGGATAGCGGACTGATTGACCCCAAGCAGGTAACGCTTGTATCGCTCGGTATCGGCGTGCTGATCGCACTGCTGGTTTGTTACGTGTGGTTGCGACCGCCGCTGCTTGCGCCACTGGAAGAGGGGCGACGGTTGATGGACTCGGTCGGTTGGGCCGCCGTTCTGCCTCAGATGTTGGCAGCACTGGGTGCCGTGTTCGCCCTAGCAGGCGTTGGTGAAATTGTCGGCGGCATTGCCCAAAATGCCATCCCAAGCGGCAATTTATTTGCCGCTGTTGCCGTTTATGCGATCGGAATGGCGGTATTCACCATGATGATGGGCAATGCCTTCGCCGCCTTCCCGATCATGACGGCAGCGATTGGCTTGCCGATGCTGGTCGGCCAATTCCACGGCAACCCGGCGATCATTTGTGCAATCGGCATGCTCGCGGGGTTTTGCGGGACGTTGATGACGCCACTGGCGGCAAACTTCAACATGGTGCCAGCCGCCTTGCTCGAACTGGATGACCGCAACGCGGTGGTCAAGGTGCAGATCGGTACCGCGCTTCCGCTGCTGCTGGTCAACCTGTTGCTGATCTATTTTCTGGCATTTCGATGATGTTGACCCCGGTGCTCGCGGCGCGCTTTGCCAATATCGCGCTTGGACATGTTGGCCAGGAATACCCGCACAAACTCGATCATGTGCTCTCGGGGCCGGGAGATGCCCAAACGCCGCGTGCGCTGCACCCGATCTTCTTTGGCAGTTTTGACTGGCATAGCTGCGTCCATGGCTATTGGCTGTTGATGCGCCTGCGTCGGCTGTTCCCCGACCTGCCAGAAGTCACGCGGATAGAAGCAGTTTTCGACGACATGCTCACCCTGGCAAATGTTGCGGTTGAAGTGGCGTATCTTGATCGATCGACCTCGGCCGGGTTTGAGCGGCCCTATGGATGGGCATGGATGCTGGCGCTGCACGGGGAAGCGGCGGGAACGCGCTGGGGATCGATCCTGGAGCCGCTGGCCGTTGCGTTTGCGGCGCGCTTTCGGGCGTTCCTGCCCAAGCAAACCTACCCAATCCGCACTGGCACGCATTTCAACACCGCCTTTGCGCTGATCCTGGCGCTTGAATGGGCGCAAGTGCACGATGAGGAACTGGCAGCAATCATCTGCGACCGTGCGCTGAGCTATTTTGGTACTGACCGTGATTGTCCCGCATGGGAGCCCGGTGGGGATGAGTTTTTATCCTCCGCGTTGACCGAAGCATTGTGCATGAAGCGTGTCATGCGCCCTGACGCCTTCCGGATTTGGGTCGACGCTTTTCTTCCAGGCCTGCACCTCGATAAGCCCGCTACATTATTCACCCCTGCCTTTGTGTCTGACCGTTCCGACGGCAAAATCGCCCATCTCGACGGCTGCAATTTCAGCAGGGCATGGTGCTTTCGCGAATTGGCGACCGTGTTTAATGCCGCCGACGCCTCCCGGTTACACAATGTCGCTGCGGCCCATGTGCAGGCGAGCCTGCCTTATGTTGCGGGCGATTTTATGGGCGAACACTGGCTGGCGACATTTGCCGTGCTGGCCTTGGAATCGCCCAATATTATATGAGTTTACCATTGGCTTGGGCCGGATCGGCCTGGACGCATGGTCTCTGATTCCAGCGCATTGTACCAACATTTGCGCGTCAGAACCGATGGACCAATAAGCGGCGTCCGAGCCAGCACGGCATTTAGGAGCGCGCAGCCAAACTAATCTCTCCCCCGTCTGCTGATGGCTGTTGAAGCATGCGGTCGCTTACTTTTCGCTCAACCCTATGAATCAATGGGTAAATAGCTATCCATATCGGTGCGGCCTGCGCCGATCGGGGACCCGTTCAGCTGCAGATTCACGGGTTACCGCGTGTCGGCCGCTTTATCATCGGCCGGTGAGCGATGTACAAGCTCCAAACCCAGCGCCCAGCGGCGCTGAAAACCGCGCCAGTAATTTGCGCCCGCACCAGTGCGCTGTGCCAGCTGTGCGCCCGAAACCTCGCCTTCCGCCAGCGGCCAGCTTCCGGCATCGGCAGCTGGTGTCGGCACGTTTAGATAACTCGCCCGGTCGCTGATCCGCTTTAAATGCAGGTCGAGAAAAGCAGTGATCATGTGCGCGTTAATGGCCAGAATGCGATCCTTCCGCCACACGGGTTCGTTGAACTTGTCGATGTATAAGTAATCATCGGCGACTGACGCTGGCGCTGCATTCATTGCGATATTGTGGCGAGCTTCGCGATAGGTGAGGAAATAGCGATCCGACTGAACCATACGGCCAAACAGCCACTGGACCCCATTCGCATAATCAGCGATGTCGTCGTGATCGCCGTCAATCACCAATGCGGGAGCAGATATCCTGCCAAGGGCGGCGGGCGACCACATCCGTGTTGCTGGGGATCCTCCCCAGGGCCCAAACAGGATAAGCGCTTTGAGGCCGGGCACCGGTTGATCGTCACCCTCCATCGATCCTGCCATCAGCGCCTTGGGCAACATTGCCATCAATGGTGATTTAGGATCATAGCCAGCCCCTGCCGAGGCAATTGCCCCGTAACCGCCCATCGAGTAACCGACGAGCGCGATGTCGTCGGCGGCGATCGTTGCAAAGACGCCACGAGGCGCTGCGGCCGCACGCCGTCTGACTTCGGCAATCACGAAACGCTGATCTGCGCTGCGATCGACGAGCACCTGAGAAAATGAAGCGCGCCGCGATCCTGCAATCGCCGGATCCAAATCGCCATGCTCAATCGCAATGACGACATAGCCTTTTGAAGCAAGATTTTCGGCAAGCTCACTAAAGCCGACAGCGCGGTTATTGTAGCCGTGCGAAAGCACAATCAGCGGAAAATGACCCGCTACGGGCTTTGCACCACGCATAGCTTGACCAGCAAAGCTGAGGCGCTGGGCAGGATCGCTTTTGCGTCCGCCAAGAAACGGGGCTGGCATCGTGTATGTGATGCGTTGGGCACGCTTCGGCGCACTCACCGCTGGATACCATATTTCGATTGGCAATGTTCGCGCATGCCGATGGAACCCGCCAACACCATCAGGCCTTAGAACATCAGGACGATCCGGGTCGATCAGGGTAATGCTCTGCGTTCCCACAGCCGCCGCGCCACGTGTCGCCAGCTCCGGCGCGTCGACGGGCAACTCAGCCTGGGCCGCGGTCGAAGCATGAAGCAGCACGCTGAGCAGCAGCAAACGCACGACCTGACTTCTCATGATTGCATTTCCCTGTGATTGCACTGAGGGGTGCAATGGTGTTGCGGCGACGCTGCCGTCAATCCATCGATAAACAAATCGGTTTTAGCGACGGTTTACTTTGGCGTTGGCGCGGATCGCATTGAGGGGTGCTGTCCGTCGAATGCAAACCTGCCCCCTCACGATGCGCCTTGGCCTTTGGAGGTGAGACTATCCGGCGAGCGAGGGAGGTTTGGCTCTCGATTTGCGGCCCATCCGCGTCAAATATCAGCACCAGCCGTCGACTGCCACCTTGGGTTGGCGGCACCCGCTGGTGCTCCGATGGCCTGCTTTGTTGGCGCCGTATCCAGTCGACACATGACAGCAGCTTCAGCACCGTGCGACCAATATCTAAGCGAACGCGCTTTCGCAGCCTTCGGTTGCCAACTGGTTGACGCGGGCGGCTAACGCTCCACGCATTTGTGCCTTCACCGCACGATACCCTGGCTGGCCTGCAAGCTCGCGGGCACGATCGCGTGCAAGCGCCGTCACGCGATCCGGGTCAGCCGTTTCATCGAAGACCGCGTGACGCATCAACTCTTCTGCTGACACGCTCCGTGACGAGAGCGTCAACTGGCGGAGTAATGTCGGCGGTAACTCGCTCTGAACGATGTGTGCCGGCCCATCGGGAAAGGCGATGCCGGCTTTCGCCTCAAACAGGCCAAACTTTGCCCGCTCGGCATTGGTGGCGATGCGGTAATCGCAACACAGAGCAAGGACTAAACCGCCGCCCAAAGCGTGGCCCGAGATTGCCGCGACCACAGGGGCAGGGATGCGCAACAAATGTCCTGTCATTCGCGTTATCGCGCGCGCCATCTCAATGCGCTGAGCGCGATCATAACCCATGAACTGCTTTGCATCGACGCCTGCGCTGAACACACCTTCAGAGCCTTCAAGGACAAGCGGCAAATCGGACGGGTGATTTTCAAACAGCGCGCTCAGCCGCTTAACGGCGTCAAGGTTTAACGTGTTCATGGGGTGACGGCGCAGCGTAACCGTTCGCACGCCATCGTCGATGTCCTCGATCACTGACACACTCCCAATGCTTGATCTGGCAGACACAAGCTGTCTCGTGCCACCGAACGATTTCTAGGGGCCAATATCCAATAAACGGCGATGGAATGAGGTTGCAAGAACTGCCCGGTGCAACCGGAGGCTTGGCCTCGTTGATCACAAGGGTGCTCTCAGTCCGATGCGGACTCGTTTCTACACGATGCAGATCGGGCTATGGTGCCGACGGTCAGGTGGCGAGCGATTGCCAATTGGCCAGTGGCGAGAAGGTACGCGGCATCGTCGCCCGATCCAAGCAAAAGCAAATAGCGGTATCCAGGGCACCGCGCGGGAAACTTGGCCCTGCGGATCGCAGGTCCGTCCGCGCCATGCGTTTCGTGCGTAGCATCGACGAAGACGAGCGTAGCGGCCCAGCGCGCGACGAGCCCCGCTTCGATACGGTTCCGGCGCGCCTCCCCGTAACCGATCCATTCACGCTGAACGTTTATCCGTTACGCCTGCCCATGAGCCCACGCGCGATCACCTGCGCCTGAATTTCGGCGGCACCTTCGAAGATGTTGAGGATGCGCGCGTCGCACAGCACCCGGCTGATCTCGTACGCCAGCGAATAGCCGTTGCCGCCGTGCACCTGCAACGCGGCATCGGCATTCGACCAGGCGGCGCGTGCGCCCAACAACTTCGCCATGCCCGCCTCAATGTCGCACCGTTTGCCCGAATCCTTTGCGCGCGCCGCAGCATAGGTCAGTTCGCGCGTCGCGACGAAATCGGCAAGACTCATCGCCAGCTTGTCCGAAACTCTTGGAAAATGAATGATCGCCTTGCCGAATTGCCGGCGCGACATGGCGTAGTCGAGCGCGAGTTCCAGTGCGCGGCGCGCCACCCCAACGGCACGGGCGGCGGTCTGGATGCGAGCGCCCTCAAAGGTTTGCATCAGTTGCTTGAATCCCTGACCGTGCTCGCCGCCCAGCAGGGCGTCCGCGGGCGCGTGCATGGCATCGAATTGCAGCGCATATTCGCGCATGCCGCGATAACCGAGCACGTCGATCTCGCTGCCCGTCATCCCCGCTGCGGGAAATGGATCGTCTTCGGTGCCACGCGGCTTGGGCACCAGCAGCATCGACAGGCCGGCATAGCCGCTCTCGCTGGGCACCGTGCGTGCCAGAAGCGTCATCAGATCCGATCGAGCGGCGTGGGTGATCCATGTCTTCGCGCCATCGATGACCCAGGCGCCGTCTTCTTTGCGCCGCGCGCGAGTCTGCAGGGATCCCAGGTCGGACCCCACGTCAGGCTCTGTGAACACCGCGGTCGGCAGCACCGCGCCGCTGGCGATGCGGGGCAGCCATTCGGCCTTCTGCGCCTCCGTGCCGGCCAGCCCGATAAGTTCGCCAGCGATCTCCGAGCGGGTTCCGAGCGAGCCCGCGCCGATCCAGCCCCGCGATAGTTCCTCCGTGACGATACACATGACAAGCTTGCCGAGGCCGAGGCCGCCGTAGCGCTCGTCGATGCACACGCCGAACGTGCCGAGGTCCGCCATTGCCGTGATGGTGGCGTCCGGGATCAGCGCGTTGGCGAGGTGCCAGCGATGCGCGTGCGGGATGATCTCTGCATTCGTGAAGCGACGGAACTGGTCGCGGATAGCATCCAGTTCAGGGTCGCCGAGCGTTTCCGTGGGCCATTGTCCCTGCGCGAGCGCGGCGCCAACCTCGGCGCGCACCGCCGCACCATCGGCGTCGAGCAGGTCCGCACAGGCGTCGGCAAGTGCCCGGGCCGCCGAACCCAGGCCGAGGTCGGCCGCACGAAACATCTCGTTCTGGCCCATCGGCAGGCCGCCCACGAGCTGGCCTAGCCCTTCTGCGAAGATCAGCGCCGCGACGTTTGCGTCGAGTGGGTTCGTGCCGTCGCACCGGCGCAGCCAGTCGCGCGTCGCCTCAAGCGCTGAGACGGTGGTCGCAACCCAGGCAAAGCCGTGAGCGGCGCGCTGCACCTTGTCGATGGGCGCTGCGGCGAGGCGGTCGGCCAGCGCTCGCTGCGCGACGGCAAGATAGGCCTGCGCAGCGGCAAGATGCCGGTCCATTGCCGCGTGTGCGCCTGCCACGGTCAGGCCGCGCGCTCGAATATCGCGGCGATGCCCTGACCGCCGCCGATGCACATCGTCTCCAGCCCGTAGCGACCTTCGCGGCGGACGATTTCGCGCGTCAGGGTGGCGAGGATCCGCCCTCCGGTCGCGCCGATCGGATGGCCAAGCGAGATACCGGAGCCGTTGACGTTGAGGATGTCGTTGCGGCCGTCGTCGTCGGACCAGCCCCAGCCCTTCAGCACGGCCAGCACCTGCGGCGCGAACGCCTCGTTCAACTCGACCAGGTCGATGTCACCCCAGCCGAGCCCGGTGCGCGCGAACAGCCGCTCCACGGCGGGTACCGGGCCGATGCCCATCCGGCTGGGGTCGCAGCCGGCGGCCGCCCAGGAATGGAACCAGGCGATCGGCTCCAGCCCGAGTTCGTCGAGCTTGTCCTCCGCGACGACGAGGCATGCGGCCGCCGCGTCATTCTGCTGACTGGCATTTCCGGCTGTCACGACGCCCCCCTCCAGCGGCTGCAGCTTGCCGAGCGTCGTCATGGTTGCGTCGGCACGATAGCCCTCGTCATGGGCGAACACGGTGGGATCGCCCTTGCGGTGCGGCACGGACACGGGAACCAACTCGTCGTCGAACAGGCCCCGGCGCCATGCCTCGGCCGCGCGCTGATGGCTTCGAACCGCGAAGGCGTCGGCCTGCTCGCGCGTGATCGCATAGTCCCTGGCCAGATTTTCGGCCGTCTCGATCATGCCACTGATCACGCCGAACCGGTCGATCGGCTGCGACATGACGCGTCCGCGGGTCAGCCGGTCGTGGAGTGTCAGATTGCCGGTGCGCACGCCTTTGCGGACGTCGGTGGTGTAATGCTCGACGTTCGACATCGATTCGACGCCACCGGCGACGACGACGTCCGACATGCCCGTCTGCACCATCATCGCCGCATTCACCACCGCCTGCAGCCCAGAGCCGCAGCGTCGATCAAGCTGGTAGCCGGGCACCTCCATCGGCAGGCCGGCGGCGAGCCAGGACCAGTGGCCGATCGAGGGCGCCTCGCCGTTGCCATAGCCCTGGGCGAAGACCACGTCGTCGACCCGGGCAGGATCGATCCCGGTCCGCTCGACCAGCGCCTTCAGGATCACGGCACCAAGGTTTCCGGCGGTCATTGAGGAGAGGCTGCCGCCAAACTTGCCGACGGCGGTTCGGATCGGGGTGACGATGGCGGCGCGACGCAGTGACATGGCTTCAGCTCCCGGTTGCAGGAACACCGACGATGCCGGCGTCTATCAGGTGGGCGATCTGTTTGGACGGCAGGCCTAGGCGATCAGCTAGAACCTGCTCGGAGTGTTCGCCGTTTCGCGGCGCAGGTAACGGCGGCTGCCGATCAATTTGCGGGATGGTGGCGAAGGCACCGGCGGCCGGATAGTGGGCGCCGCTGGGGTTCTCCACCGTGCCGAAGATCGGATTTTCGGCAACCAGGACGCGGTCATTGGCGGCGTCTAGCATCGTGCGATAGCGCGAATGGACGATCCCCTTTGCGTCTAGCAGGACGGCGAGCGTGGCATGGTCGCGGGCCGCGATCGCCGACAGACCGCAGAGCAGCTTGTACATCACATACCGTCGTTGAATTCGCGCAGCATATGCTTTGCGATCTGCAGCTGGAGGATCTGCGTGGTACCCTCGTAGATGCGGTAGATGCGCGCATCGCGGAAAAATCGCTCGGCGTCATATTCTGCAAGATATCCTGCGCCGCCATAGATCTGGACACAGGCATCGACGACGCGCCCGCACATCTCCGATGCGAAGACCTTGAACGCAGCGGCCTGGCGCAGCACGTTTTCGCCCGCGTCGGCTCGGGCGGTTACGTCGGCCATCATGCTTTCGGCGGCATAGATCTCAATCTCGCTTTGGGCGAGCATCTGCTGCACCAGCTGGAAGTTCGCAATGGCCTCGCCGAACGCCTTGCGTTCGGTGGCGTAGCGAAGCGCGCTGTCGAGCGCGCGACGGGCATAGGCGGTCGCCGCCGCGCCAACCGAGATACGACCATTGTCCAGGCTTTTCATGGCGAAGATGAAACCCTTGCCGATCTCACCGCCGAGCAATCCCTCGCCCGACACGAACACATCCTCCAGGATGATGTCCGCGATTGCGCTGCCCGCCTGGCCCATCTTCTTGTCCGGCTTGCCCACCGAGACGCCGGCCATGTCCATCGGCACGATGAACGCGGAGACATGGGCGTTCTTGGGCAGGTTTTCCTTGCTGGTCCGCGCCATGATGAGCGCGACCCGCGCCTGGGGAGCGTTCGTGATGTAGCGCTTGGTGCCGTTCAGCACCCAGCCTCCATCAACTCGGTCGGCGCTGGTTTGCATCCCTGCCGAATCAGAGCCCGACCCCGGCTCGGTTAGTCCGAAGGCGGCGACCTCGCCGGCGGCGAGGCGCGGCAGCCATTCGGCCCTTTGCGCTTCGGTGCCGCCATTTTTGAGCGCAGAGCAGACCATGCCGATGTTGATCGAGATGAGCGAGCGGAACGCCGGCATCGCATAGCTGATTGTGTGGATGGTTCGCGCATATTGGCGGACGTTCATGCCTGCGCCGCCATGTTCCTCCGGGATGGTCAGCCCGAACAGCCCCATCTCGCGCATGTCGCGCACGATGTCTGCCGGGATCTCATCACTCTCCATGATCGCGCGCTCGGCGGGGATCAGCCGCTCGCGGACGAAGCGACGAAGCTGGTCCAGGAATTGCTCGAAGCTATCGGGGTCCATGCCGGTGGTCGCTTGGCGCATCGTGGATCCTCAGATCGGGTCGTAGGGAAAGACATTCGCGGACACCGCGTCCGCGCGGGCGAAGCTGCAGCGAAAGGCAGGGATCAGCTCGTCCGCGATGGCCTGCGCGGTCCATCCTTCGCCCATGCCCTCGAGAATATCGGTCACGCCCTTCTCCAATGTCACCCGGTTATATATTCGTATCGACAAATTCAAGATCGAGAATTGATATTTCATCCTGTTGAAAATAGAAAGGTTGCATGGGAGCGCCGGTTTCTTCGGTCGTACAGGCCTTCGCAATCATGCGCGTGCTCGCGGATGACCGTGCGCTGACCCTTTCGGAAGTTGCACTGGCATGCGGCATCAGCCCATCCAGTTGCCTGGGCCTGCTGCGTACGTTGGTCGGTGAAGGCGTGCTCCATACCCATTCGGGCAAGCGCTACGCGTTGTCGCCACCGTGGACGGGCATCGTCGCCGGGGATAACGAAGCCGCTGCGCGATTTGTCGCGCTGGCGCGGCCATTGCTTGAAAACGCCGCCCGCAACTGGCTGGCCCCGGTGGGATTGTGGCGGGTGTCCGGCCGCGACCGGCTTCAGCTCGTCGCGCTTGGCGAGGATGTCGCTGCCACGCGCATCCATATGGAAGAGGGGCAGCGGCAGCCGATCGGCGGCGGGTCGGTCGGGCGCGCGCTCACTGCCGCGCAGAATGTGTCGGAGGACGAGATTCGCCGGCGTTTTTCCGCCGTGCGCTGGCAGCGTCCGGTAACCGAAGCCGATTATCGCGTGCAGATTATCGCGGCGGCGGCGCGTGGATATGCCATCGACGACGGGCTGAGCCATGCGGGTATCGCCTCGCTCGCCGCCGCTGTGTCGGGTGAGCCGCCCGAGTTCTGCGTTTCAGTCTCCATGTTCGCTGGATCCCGGAGCGACGGTGAGGTCTCGCGGATCGGCGGCGATCTGAAGGCGCTCGCCGAACAGCTTGGCACCGCCACCAGCGGCCGACGCTCCACCTCGACAAAGGCCAAGATCGCATGACCATTCCAGCCGCACGAGACGACTTTGCCGAGATTCGCGATGCCGTGCGTTCGCGCGTCTGAGGGTTCGCAGCCAAGCATGATACGAACGAAGTGTTTTTCGACGGGTTGGCGCTGCCGGCGGACGCGCTGATTGGCGAGGAGGGCGCGGGATTTCGCTACATTCTGGACGGGCTGAATGCGAAGCGCGCGCTTAGCCGAATGACGGCACCTGAGAACGTAGGATATGGCATGCCGTGAGGCCCAGCCGCGAGGCGATCTGTAGCTTGCAGTTTCCTGTCATAGGAATAGACGGGCCTGGTAAATTATTGGGGAATCACAATGAAACGCTCAAGTTTAGTCGCTCTATGTCTCGCTGCCGCTCTCGTAGCGCCTGCGCCTGCGAGCGCCGAAACTCTCGACAACAACAGCGTGATCACGCTGACGTCGGCGGGATTGGGCGACGAAGCGATCGTGGCCAAGATCAAAGCATCGACACCCAATTTTGAACTATCGACCGATCAATTACTCACACTGAAGGCCAAGGGAGTCTCGAGCCGCGTCATTGCCGCGATGATCGAAGCATCAAACCCTAAGGCAGCCGCCCCGCAGAGCTCGACCACGTCTCCTGATCCAATGATCCCACACCCGGCTGGCGTCTACTTGTTCGCCGATCAACGGGAAGCGGCCCACATGGTCCGCATCGACGCAACGGTGACCAACCAGGCAAAGACTGGAGGCATATTTGGATACGCACTCACGGGCGGAATTGCGTCAATGAGCATCAAGGCCGCCATCCAAAACGATACGGCTCGGGTCCAAACGGCCATAACTACCCCCGTCTTCTACTTCTTCTTTGATGAGTCCAATCAATCCACCCAGGGTACGGTTGCGACTTGGGCGTCGGGTACTGCCGCGACAGTGACCTCCCCGAGCGAATTCACGCTGATTGAGCTGATTAAGAAGTCGGGCAGGCGTGAGGCTCGCGTCGGCAGCATGAACATCGGTGGTGCGAAGACTGGTGTTATGGACAAGGACCGGCTGGCATTCACCTATGAGCTGATCCGGCCCGGAGTTTTTAAGGTCACACCGTCTGCAACCCTCAAGCCAGGAGAGTATGGCTTCATCTACTCGCTCGCCGGGGGCGGTGCCAACGGAGCGTTGACCGCTCGCATCTTCGATTTTTCTATCAAGGGCTGATCGGCACAGAATGGCTGACTTTTGTCGACCCTGCTGACATTAGGGTGCAGTCCGAACCATAAAACAGGTAGCGTTCCCGATGCGTCGCTTACTCGCAGTTTTGCTTGCTATTTCCGCCGCGCAAGTCGCTGCGCAAACACAACCGGTCGCCACACCTGCCGCTCAACCTGTAAAGCAATGGCCGAACGTCCAGGGCAGCTACACCATCAAAAACTTCAAATTCCGGTCGGGTGAGGCGCTGCCGGAACTGAAGCTCGGCTATACCACGCTCGGCACGCCCATTCGCGATCGCACAGGGCGCATTACCAACGCCGTCATGGGACTGCACGGTACTGGCGGTTCAGGACGGTCGCTCCTCAATCCCGCATTTTCGGACGAGCTGTTTGGCCCCGATGCGCCATTCGATCTTGCCACGACATATGTGATCCTGCCTGACAATATCGGACATGGAAATTCATCGAAGCCGTCGGACGGGCTGCGCATGCAGTTTCCGCATTATGATTATGATGACATGGTGGAGGCCCAACGTCGCCTTCTTGTCGAGCATCTGGGTGTATCGCATCTGAAGCTGATTATCGGCACGTCGATGGGGTGCATGCAGGCGTTTGTCTGGGGAACGACCCATCCGGGCTTCGCAGAGCGGCTTGCGCCTTTTGCCTGCAACACCCGGGAAATCGCTGGGCGGAACCGGATGTGGCGCAAAATGGTGGTCGACGCGATCAAGGCTGATCCGCTTTGGGAAGGCGGCAATTACAAGACCCAGCCCGTCCAGGGATTGCGGACGGCGAATTACCTTTCGATTCTGGTCGGCGGCAATCCGGTTGCCTTGCAAGCGCGCTATCCAACCCGTGAGCTGGCCGAGAAGGCGTTAGCCGATGGCATTGCCCAGCGCGGCAGCGGGCAGGACGCAAATGACATCATCTACCAGTATGAGTCGTCGCGATCCTATAATCCATATCCGTTGCTCGATCGTGTCACAGTACCGGTGCTTTGGATCAACTCAGCTGATGACTTCATCAATCCGCCCGAGTTGGGCCTGGCGCAGGAGGATGTGAAACGCATGCCGCGAGCCCGCTTTCTCCTTATCCCTGCAAGCGCGGACACGAAGGGGCACGGTACGCATACATGGGCAAAATTCTGGAAAGCTGACATTGTGAAACTACTCGGCGAAGCGGCCAGTTACCCGCGCCGACAAATGCAGTAGATAAGGCGCATGATTGGCCGATCCGCAATAGCCTGTGCACTTGTCGTAACGAGCTGGAATCACAGCTTGGCGATGGCCGCACCTGACGGGAAGACTCGCCTAACCAAGGATGCGGGACACGCGGATGGTAATGCGCGCGCGCAATGGCAACATGATGTCGCACAGCTTACCCAGGCGGCTGACCACGGTGCCGTCGGGGCACAATATCAACTTGGCAGGATGTACGCCAAGGGCCTGGGCGTGGCGAAAGATTCCGCTGCTGCGCTCCGCTGGTACCGCCAGGCTGCGGACCAAGGGCACCTAGCCTCGCAGTACAACCTTGGTGTCATGTACAGCAACGGCCTAGGCGCTCCCAAAGATCAAGCTGTCGCCGCTGGCTGGTTTCGCAAGGCCGCTGAGCAAGGATCGGCCGCTGCGCAATACAGCCTAGGCGTGATGCACAATAATGGCGAAGGCATCCCAAAGGATCATGCTGCTGCAGTTGCTTGGTTCGGCAAAGCGGCGCAGCAAGGCTATGTCGACGCTCAATATAACCTTGGTCTGGTGTACGCGGTGGGCGAAGGCGTAGGACAGGATTATGCTGCGGCGGCCGGGTGGTTCCGAAAAGCTGCTGAGCAGGGCGATGTTGGCGCTCAGTACAATCTCGGCGTGTTGTACGCCGAAGGCAAAGGGGTACCGCAGAACTATGGCACCGCTGCCACTTGGTACCGCAAGGCATCGGAACGCGGGCATCCCAACGCACAATATAATCTCGGTATCATGTTGTTAAACGGCCAAAATGTTGCAAAAGATTATGTTCAGGCACACAAATGGTTCAGCTTAAGTAGTGCGGGAGCGACCGACGCTAAGCTATCAAGTGAGGCGACCCAGGCTCGCGCGTTTGTGGCCTCCAGGATGACGCGCGCGCAAATTGCTGAGGCGCAGCAGCTGGCGAGTCTTTGGCGAAAGCAATAAGTCAATTGATCGCCACCGGTCGCTAGCGGACCTCGATTTCGGCAGCGCAGGCGGCGCGCGACCTGGATGTTCATGCGAACGCGCTTCGCAAGTGGATCCGCGAACCTGAAGGTGATCCTGGGTCGGCCTTTCCAGGCCACGGCAACCTGCGCCCTTCGTCATTCTCCTGTAAATGCGAAGGGGTGCCCGGGCATCGGCAGGAGGAGAGACGATGCCCGGGCGGGGGTGTTACGCGAATGTCACCTTGATCTCGGCAGCGACGGTCGCGGCGTTTTCGTCGAGGACGAAGTGGCCGGCGTCGAGCCAGACCAGCTTCGCTTGCGGCAAATCGGCGAGGAACGCCTCGGCGCCGGCGGGGATGAAGAACGGATCGTGCTTGCCCCAGGCGATCAGCGTCTTGGGCTGATACTGGCGGAACAGCGCGTGCCAGCCGTCATAAGCCGCGACATTGGTCTTGTAGTTTTCCAGCAGGTTCAGATGGGCGATGTCGTGGCCGGGGCGGTCGAGCAGCGGCTGATCAACCATCCAGTTGTCCGGGCTGATCGCGGCGGGGTTGCTCGCGCCGACCTGATACTGGAACTTCGTCGTTTCTGCGGCCAGGAAGCCGCGCGCGGCCGCTTCGGTCGTCTCGTTGCGCTCTTCCCACAGTGGCAGAAAGATCTGCGCGGGCATCTCACCCACACCGGCCATATAGGCATTGGTGTTCTGGATAACGAAGCCCGTCACCGCTGACGGATTGTTTGCGAACAGGCGGAAGCCGACAGGGCCGCCAAAATCCTGCATGTAAAGAATGTAGCTGGTCAGCCCGAGCTGATCGAGGAGCTGGGCGACATGCGCGGTCAGGTTGTCGAAGCTGTAGTCGAACTCGGCCACTGACGGCGCGTCCGACTGGCCGAAGCCGATATAGTCGGGGGCGATGACGTGGAAGCGATCGGCGAGCAGCGGGATCAGGTCGCGGAACATGTGGCTGCTGGAAGGGAAGCCGTGCAGCAGCACGATCGTCGGTGAGGCGGCATCACCGGCTTCGCGATAAAATACCTGGCGGCCGTTGACGGTGGCAAAGTTATAGGTCGTGGACATGGGGTGTCTCCTGTTCGGGGCGGTTGTGAAAAAGGGGGGGGGCGGGCGCGGGTCGGGGGAACCCGCGCCCGCCGGTCGTCGTAGCTGAGCGGGAGCCTCAGGCGGCTTTGCGTGCCTCGACGACAGGGAAGTCGATGTCTGTCTTCAGCGCTTCGTTGACATAGTTGGTGAAGGTATTGACGGCGACGTGCAGGATGATTTCGAGCACCTGCGCTTCGGTGTAGCCGGCAAGCTTCACGGCTGAGAGATCGGCTTCGCTGACCTGACCGCGTTCACGCACCAGCTTGGCGGCGAACCGCACGGCGGCGTGAGCTTTGGGATCGTTCGACGCGCCAGAGCGGTTGGCGGTAATCTCGGCATCGTCGAGCTTGGCAAGGTTTTTGCCGAGATAGGTGTGCGCAGACAGGCAATAGTTGCAGCCGTTGACCTCGGCGACGGCCAGCGCAATCCGCTCGCGGGTGGCGGCAGGCAGTGCGCCCTTGCCGAGTGCCGTCCCGATGCCGAGGAACGCTTCGAGCGTTTGCGGGCTGTTCGAAATGAGGCGAAACATGTTCGGCACGACGCCGAGCTGCTTGTTAACTGCGTCCAGCAACGGCTGTGCGGCGGCGGGGGCATCTGCGATCGTGGCGGGGGTGGCGATACGGGACATTGCGGTTCTCCTTGATCTGTCGCGGCACCGGTTTGCGCCGCTGGACAAGAATTAGGCGCTTCCGTTTTTTCTCGGTATCTATCGATTGCACAATGCTACCTTCCACATTACGGAAGGAAAGATGGACCGCTTCGAAGCCATGCGGACGCTGATTGCAGCCGTCGATTGGGGTAGCCTGTCGGCGGCGTCCCGGGCCATTGGCGTGCCGCTGCCAACCGTCAGCCGGCGGGTTTCAGACCTGGAAGCGCATCTTGGAACGCAGTTGCTGGTCCGCACCAGCCGCAAACTGATTCTGACCGAAGCAGGTACCGCGTACGTCGCCTCCGTCCGCCGTGTCCTGGAGGAGCTTGGCGAGGCCGAACGCGTCGCCTCGGGCGAGTATCGGGCGCCGCGCGGGGAGTTACTGGTGACCGCCCCCATCATGTTCGGCAAACTCCACGTCGCGCCGATCGTGCACGAATTTCTGGGCGTCTATCCGGATGTCACGGTGCGGCTTGTGCTCGCTGACAACATGGTCGACCTCATCGAAAATCATGTCGATGTCGCACTCAGAATCGGCCAGCTGCCCGACAGCAGCCTGATCGCCAAGCGCGTCGGCCATATCCGCTGGGTGATCTGCGCCAGTCCCGATTATCTGGAGAGGCGAGGCTCGCCGACCGCCCCTGCTGCGCTTGCCGATCACGACTGCATCGCTTTCGAGGGGCTGCAGACTTATCGTAGCTGGCCGTTCGGCGTGGGGCCAAATGCCACCGTCGTGACGATCCATCCGCGCTTTTCAGTGAATACGGCCGATGCCGTGATCGCCGGCGCGGTCGCGGGGTTAGGGTGCGCGCGGATGATGAGTTATCAGGCCGCACAGACAGTTGCCGATGGTGGGTTGACGCCGATCCTCGAACGATATGCGCCCCTAAAGACGCCGGTCCATCTGGTGCACGCCGCCCAGCCCCTACAACCGCTCAAACAGCGCGCGTTCATGGAATTTGTTGCGCCTCGCCTTGCGTTGGCGCTCGAGCGGGTTGAGCGTGCATTCGATCTGGCTGCCGACCGTTGAACCGGGGCTAGCCCAGCGTCGAAGCGTTTGGCGGCAGCGTATTTTGCGCGCCGTCATTGCCACTGGCTGGGGGAACCCGGTGCGCCGCTGGTCCGCCCGCGTGAGATCGAGGTTTAGCGACGAACCCTCCTGAAATCATAACCTCAAGTCTGCGCCTTTGGTGCCGACGGTGGACAGTCGACGACCTAAAATCGGCTTGGCTCGTTGCTGTCATCGTCAGGCGCCTTCAGTCATCGCAACGTTCACATTAGGCAGTCGGGATTCTCCTGTGAGGCGTTCGATTCCACCATCAGCATTTTTTGGCAAAAATCTGGAAACCGTGGCGGCCCTGCGGCATCTAATAGCGGTGTGGGTCTACCAAAATGCCCGGACAAAAGGCCCATCCCCAAATCTGCGCGTTCCCCCGAACGAGTGCCGATTGAAAAAGGAATATCGTTCTTGAAGCTTAAACAATGCCAAGGGGAATTGGCCAAGCAAGTGGTGCCAGACCCAGGATTGGGGCAGGGAAAGCCGAGCCGGGTGGAAATAGAAGCAGCGGTCCGAACGTTGATCAGCGCAGCAGGTGACAACCCCGACCGTGAAGGGTTGGTCGATACGCCAGCGCGTGTGGCGCGCGCCTATGGCGAATGGTTTTCCGGCTATGCGATCGATCCGGCCGCTTTGCTTAGCCGGACGTTCACTGAGGCGGACTCTTATCAAGAAACCGTCCTTCTTTGCGACATCCCGCTGGTCTCCACCTGCGAACATCACATGGCCCCCATCATGGGCGTCGCGCATGTCGGCTATCGCCCGCGCGGCCGCGTGGTGGGCATATCAAAATTGTCCCGCCTGGTGGACGCGTTCTCCCGGCGGCTCCAACTGCAGGAGCGCCTGACCCAGCAAATCGGGATGACTCTGTGGGATGTCCTCGCACCGCGCGGTGTCGCCGTCGTGATCGATGCGACCCATGGCTGTATGGCGACGCGTGGGGTCAATCAACGCGGAGTCACCATGCGGACTGAATGCTGGCTAGGGGACTTTCGAGAGGATCGGGACCTACGTCGGGACTTTCTGGCGTCGCTCAGCGGCGCGCAGGCGAGCGCGCGCTGATGCGATCTGACGCGCTTGATTACGCCGAAATGGAGGATGCCGATCTGGCCGACCTGTTCCGCGCGCGCGATTCCGGCGCTGTCCGATTCATTGCGATGCGGAATAACCAACGGCTGTTTCGGGCGGCCTGGGCGGTCCTGAAGGACAGCGGTGAGGCAGAAGATGCCGTGCAAAGTGGGTACCTGAAGGCATTTGCGGCAATCGACAGCTTTGAGGGCAGATCAAAGCTGTCGACCTGGTTGACGCGCATCGTCATCAACGAAGCGTTGACCCGACGCCGTTCAGCGCGGCGCCGTGCAGCCCGCGTCGGCGACGTCGACACAGGGGGAACAGAGTCTGACCGGACGGATCACGCGCACAGCCAGCCGAACCCGGAACACCATGTCGCCAACGTGCAATTGCAGGAAACTCTTGCGCGGGCTTTGGACCGCCTGCCCCAGATATACCGGATCGTTTTCATTCTGCGGGAGATCGAAGGGATGACGGTCGATGAAACAGCCGACGCGCTCGATGTGCTTCCCGCGACCATCAAAACCCGTTTCTTCCGGGCTCGCCAAATGCTGCAGGCCCAGCTGGCGTCTGTAGATCGCACAGACCTTGATGGTTTCCTGACCTTTGCCGGTGCGGCCTGCAGCTCGTTTACGGATCGGCTCGCCGATTTGGTCGCTGCGCAATCGGCGCCCGCCGGAACATCGCTTCACTGATCACTAACGGAGCACACCAATGTCGTCGACGACCACTTCATCTTCCCGTTCCGAATGGCATAAATTCAGGGTCAGCCGAATCGTTGACGAAAGCGCGGTGATCAAATCATTCTACCTCGAACGGGTCGATGGCGCGGCAATGGCCTCGCACCGCGCCGGACAGCATCTGCCGATCCGGTTGCCGCAGCCCGGCGGCGAACCACCCCTGTTGCGCACCTACACTATCTCGGTTGCGCCGTCCGCGCAGCAACTGCGCATCAGCGTGCGTAAACTTGGCGTGGGTTCAAGCTATTTGCACGATGCGGTCGCTGTCGGCGACCTGATCGATTGCCGCGAGCCTGATGGCGATTTCATCATCGACACCTCGCCGGCGCACCCCGTCGTCATGATTGCGGCGGGCGTTGGCATCACGCCTATCCTGTCGATGATCAGCCATCTCGTCGATGAAGGCGAGCGGACCGGCGCGATGCGACCGATCACCTTCTTTTATGCCGCCCGCACCAAGGCCGAGCGCGGCTTCGATGGCGAATTGGACCGGCTGTCGGCGCGATCGAACGGCAAACTGACCATCATTCGCCTGCTGCAAGAAACGGATGATGCCGTCATTGGTGCAGATTACGAAGAACAGGGCTTCCTGTCAGCAGACGTTCTGGAGAAGTATCTGGGTTTTCAACTTTATGATTTCTACATGTGCGGGCCGCCGGGCTTCATGCAGGCCGTCTATGATGCGCTGACGAGCCACGGCGTCGCGGATCACCGCATTTTTGCCGAAGCGTTCGGCCCTGCGTCGCTGAAGCGGCAAGTCGACATCCGCGACGCCGTGCCGAAAGCCGAGCCGTCGACGGTTCCCGTCGATGTCGTCTTCAATGCAGCGGGTGATCATGGCGCTTGGACACCGGGCGCAGGCAGCTTGCTCGAGTTCGCAGAAAGCTCGGGCCTGACGCCCGAATTCGGGTGTCGCGTGGGCGCCTGCGGGGCATGCAAGACGCCGTTGATAGCTGGCGCGGTTGCCTATTTTAGAGAGACCTCCGCTGCACATCGCGACAATGAAGTGCTGATCTGCAGCGCCGTACCGGCCGCGACCGCTGAGGGTTCGATCAACCAACTTGTCCTAGCCATTGGATAAGCTCGATTTTCGGGCTTTTCCGCCTTTTGGCCGTTTTCAAAACCGCGCTGCAAGCCAGCGCCAACCACGATGAGGTATCATGACTGAGCGCGCACCCATTACCCTCAGCCGATTTGTCGGTGCCGATGCGGGGCAGTGGCAGATCACGTCAATCTGCGAGTTTCGCGGGGCAAGCTTGCCTTCGGCGCGCTTTCTGGCGATCGACAGCGATGTCAACGCAGGCACCGCCGCCTGGACGCTGCGCGGCGCCGGCAGCAATTTGCGCTATACCACCGCGCCCGAACGCGCCGCGCTGCAGGCCAAGCAGGAGGGATTGGGCCGCCCCGCTTCAACCCGGGCGGCGCTGATCCCGATCCGCAAATCGGCCGAGTGGTGGGCAATGGCGCAGGACGAGCGGCGTGCGGTCTATGAGCGGGGATCGCATTTGCCGATCGGGCTCGATTATCTGCCCGGTGTCGCGCGCAAGCTTTACCATTCGCGCGATCATGGCGAACCCTTCGACTTCCTGACCTGGTTCGAATTCGCGCCAGATCAGGAAGCGGCCTTTGACCATATGTTGGAGCGGCTGCGCGCGTGCGCCGAATGGGACTATGTCGACCGCGAAATCGATATCCGTCTGACGCGCGTCCCGGCCTGACGACAATTTGGTGCTGTCGGTCGGATTCGAGTTCGTCTCTACACGGTGCAGACCACCTCGCGCGCCAGTGTCAGGCAGCATTTCCGGGCTGGAACCAGACCGAAAGCGTCGATGATGCCGCCGAACGGTGCTGTCAGTCTTGTGCGAACCCGTCTCTCGACGATGCGGATCGGGCCTTGAGCGCGACCCTCAGCTGGCGAACGACTGCCACTCGGCCAGAGCGGCTGAGCGGCGTTGTTTGAAGGTTTGGCGATCGACGATGTGGCGTTCAAGGTTGAAGTGATTATGGACGTTGGCGTGGACCGAGGCGAATTTTTGCAGCGTCTTCATTCGCCAGAACCGGAGAATCGCGCGCTCCCTTCGTCGGAAGGGAAGGTGACTGTTTTCGGCCCGGTTGTTTGGCCATCGGCCAATCTGGGACTGTCAGCATTTCCCAGGTCGCGCATCGCGGCTGGGTAGGATTTGAGCCCGTCGGTGACGATAGCCTCGGCCGGGCCGTGGCGCTTCAGCGCCTTCTTCATGAAGCGCAGCGCGGCTTCCCTGTCGCGGGTCTTCGTGATGTAGCTTTCGAGGATCTCGCCCTCCTGATCGACCGCGCGCCAAAGCGAGACCATCTCGCCATTCAGCTTCACGTACATCTCATCGAGGTGCCATCGCCAATGGCGAAACCCGCGCATCCGGCTGATCCGTTGCCGCCGAATGTCGCCAGCGAACATTGGCCCAAACCGGTTCCACCACATCCGCACGGTTTCATGACACAGGTCGATGCTGCGCTCGAATAGAAGATCCTCGACATTTCGCAGCGACAGCGGGAAGCGCACATACATCAGCACAACCAGCCGGATCACTTCGGGGGACGAATTGAAACAGCGGAACGGGGAGGGAGACTTGGCTCTCGATTTGCGGCTCATTCGCGTCCGCCATCAGCACCCTTCGCTCACTGCCACATTGGTTTGACAGCGCCCCCGCAAGATAATCCGCGTGCCTGGCAACGCGAGCTGTTTGCCCGCGTGCCCTATATCCAGCCGGGGAGCTGACATGATCGATCGACGCCAGGCCCCGATCGGGTCGCTTGCCCTTGGCCTTGCCAACGCAGCGCGCGGGCAGACGACACCCCCGCGCAGGTGCGGAAGGTCTTCGAACTCGCGATATGCTTTATCGTAAATTACGGAATTTGCGTGAAATTTTTTCTCAAACGGTACGAAGAGAGAGAACGTTGTCCGAAATACTGTCAAAATCAGAGAAAAATCATCATATTCCGTACCATTTTTGATGATCGGTCCGGAAAATAATTGTCCAAAATCAGATACTTGATGGCGGAGCGGGAGGGATTCGAACCCTCGATACGCTTTTGACGTATACTCACTTTCCAGGCGAGCGCCTTCGACCACTCGGCCACCGCTCCGCATGCTTGGGAAGGAGGCGAGCCGTAGCGGGCAGGGGGCGCTTTCGCAAGCGCTGTTGGCGTGCCATGATGGCGCCATGATCAAAACGCTCGCCACCGCGCTGTTCGCCGCTGCCCTTCAGGCCGCGCCCGCTTCGGTTCCAACACCTGCCCCATCACCCGCCCCATCACCTGCGCCAGCGCCGTCAGCGGCCCAGATCGCCGATGCGGCACCCGCGCGCGCCTGGGCGGCAATTGCCGATGACGATGTGATGCTGATCGATTTTGCCGATGGCAAGCGCGTCGCCATATGGCTGGCGAGCGGTTTTGCCCCGGTGCATGTCGCCAATATGCGCAAGATCGCCCGTGCAGGGTGGTGGAGCGATGCCAGCGTTTACCGCGTACAGGATAATTACGTCACCCAATGGGGCGATCCAACCGAGACCAAGGCGCCTGCCCCCGGCATCGAGCTGACCCCACCGGCGGAATATGAATGGCCCGCATCGGCGCACGCCATTACCCCCAACCCCTTTGCCGATGCCTATGCCAGCGTCACCGGCTTTTCGGCAGATGGCTGGCCGGTGGCGGGTAATGGCCAGCAGCAATGGCTGCCGCATTGCTATGGCATGGTGGGCGTGGCCCGCAATCTGGCGCCTGATACGGGCACCGGCGGCGATTTGTACACGGTCATCGGCCATGCGCCGCGCCACCTGGATCGCAACATCGCCGTGGTGGGCCGGGTGATTGAGGGGATGGCGGCGATGTCGGCGCTGCCGCGTGGCACTGGCGGCGGGCTGGGCCTGTATGAGCGGCCAGAGATGCGCGTGCCGATCGCGCGGGTGACAATCGCCAGCGATGTTCCAGCGGGGCTGCGCCCGCATTTCGAATATCTGACGCCGTCGTCGCCCGAATTTGCGCGCTATCTGACGGCGCGGGCCAACCGCACACCGCCTTTTTTCACGGTGCCGTCAAACGCCGTTGACCTGTGCAACCTGCCCGTGCCGGTGCGCACCGCCAAACGCTAACGCAACGGCGTGCGCTTATTTGCCGATCCAACCGGCGACGTCGGCGGCGACGCGGTTGGCCGCCCGGTTGAGTGCCTGGCCCGTTGACTGCGGCGTTACGGTGCCAACGGGTTCGCGCGCTTCGAACCGGCGCTTTTCAAAACTTGGGGAGGCACCGCGGATCAGGGTGGCATCATAAGTAACAACGGCATCGCCCGTTGCCGCATCCAGCCCAAAGCTGCGCAGCTCACCGCCCAGCCGCGCCCCAGGGTCGAGCACCAATTGGTCGGGGGAGAGCACCACCCGCCCGGTCTGGCTGCCGATGGTATCCGCAAGCAGGCCCGTGAACAGGCGCGCGGGCGGTTCTGACCACACGGCTTCCTTCACATAGGCAATCGTCGTCGGCGAAGTCTGCACAGGCACCCGCGCGGTGGCGAGTGATGCGGGTACGCTGGGCTGCTGGATCAGGATTGTCGGCGCGGTGGCCGAATTGCGCGTCTGCCCGGCGGCGAGCGGGCTATCAGGAGTTAAGGTGAGCAGCGACGGCGGCGGTTCTGCGCCAAAGCTGATACACCCGCCAAGCGACAGGGCCACCACCAGCAACGGGATCACAGGCAGGGCGGGCAGCAGGGTGTTGGTGGGGCGCTTCATGGCTTGCCTCATTTCTTTGGGGCTTTGGGGGCTTTGCCGGGGGTGTAATCAGGCAGTTTCGGCGCGCCGAGGATGGATCCGGCGCCTTCACGGTCAATCTTTTCTGCAACCTTGGTCAGCGATGCGGACATCACCCGCAAATCGCGGACGAGCTGGCTGATTTCAGGGATTGTCTGCTTGGAAAACACCTGAACGCCTGGTCGCGCGTCGGTGATCAGCAGGTCGACCTGTTCTAGGCTGTGTTGGGCAGAGGCGACCGCCTTGTTCAAATTGGCGGTTACCGGTTTGATATCGTTGTTCAGCAGACCGTCGGCGGATTTGGCGAGCTTGGAAAAGGCGTCAGCAGCCTCGCCTGCTTTTTTGATGGTGATGCGCGTTTCGGCAATGGTGCCGCTAAGATCGCCGGAGCGATCAGCCAGCGCTTTGGTAACGCGGTTGGTGTTGTCGAGAATGCCGGTGATCGACGCCATATTCTTGTCCGACAACAGATCGGTCAGCCGCTCGGCAAGGCTTGAGAGCCGCTCCAGCAGTTGCGGCGCAGAGCTGAGCAGCGCGCCAAGCCCGCCCTGGCGGGTGGGAATAACCGGCACGCCAAACGGGCAGGCGCTTTGTGGCCTGTCGACGGGGCACGCGATTGGCGGCTGATTTTTGACCGCACCATCAAGCAGGATTTCATTGACGCCGGTAAAGCCCACCCCCTGGATGGTCGCGGTGGTGCCCTGCAGCACCGGCGTTTCGATTCTCACGCTAATCCGCACGCGCACAAACTGCGGATCCTCCTTGAAAAGCGCAATCTCCTTGACCTGGCCAGAGGCCACGCCGCTGAACGAGACATTTGATCCCTTGTTGATCCCGTTAACGGACTGTTTGAAGAAAATGTCATATTCCTTGTCCGCAGTGCCGCTCAGCCGGGCAAGCCAGACGACAAAGCCGGCCATCAAGATCAGCAACACCAGCACGACAGTGCCGACAAGGACATGGTTGGAGCGCGTTTCCATCAGTGAGAAGTCCCTGGCTTAGCCTGTAGCTCTGCGCGGTGCTGAGCCGCTTCGACCGTGCCGGTTGCTGCACGACCGCGCGGCCCGTTGAAATATTCCTGAATCCACGGGTGGTCCAGCGCGAGAAGTTCGTCGATCGTCCCAACCGCGATCACGCGCTGATCGGCCAGCACCGCCACCCGGTCACAAATTGCGTACAGCGTGTCGAGATCGTGCGTGATGAGGAAAACCGTCAACCCCATGGTCCGTTGCAATGACCTGGTTAGTTCATCAAACGCCGCTGCGCCAATCGGGTCGAGCCCGGCGGTTGGCTCGTCCAGAAACAGCAATTCGGGATCAAGCGCGAGCGCGCGCGCCAAGCCTGCACGCTTGCGCATGCCGCCCGACAATTCAGCCGGATATTTTGGCCCGGCTTCGGCAGGGAGCCCGGTCATCACCACCTTATAGGCCGCAATCTCATCCAGCAGGCCCTGGTCAAGCTCGCGGTAGAACTCACGCAGCGGCAGTTGGACGTTTTCGGCAACGGTCAGCGTGGAAAACAGCGCACCACCCTGAAACAACACGCCCCAGCGCCGCCTGATGTCGATCGTTTCGCTGTCATCGCGGTTGACCGTCGATTCGCCAAACACCTCTACTTCACCAGCATCTGGCGTTTGCAGGCCGATGATCGCGCGCATCAACACCGATTTACCGGTGCCCGATCCGCCGACCACGCCAAAAATCTCGCCGCGCCGAACCTGCAGATCCAGCCCGTCATGCACGATCTGATCGCCAAAGCTGGTCCGCAGCCCTTTGACCGAGATAACGTGATTGCCCGCCATCAATTCCAGCCTAACCAGGTAAAGAACACCGCGAAAAACGCATCGAGCACGATCACCAGAAAAATCGCCTGCACGACAGCGGCGGTGGTGCGCTTGCCCACTTGCTCAGCGTCCGATTCAACCTGCATCCCCTGGAAACAGCCAGCGATGGCGATGATTGCGCCAAACACCGGCGCCTTGACCAACCCGATATACAGGTCGGTAATGGGTACCACTTCCTGCAGCCGCTGGATGAAGGTGACAGGCGGGATGCCGAGCGAAATCCAGCACAGCAAGCCGCCGCCGATGATCGCAACGACAGAGGCATAAAAGCCGAGCAAGGGCATCATGAACACCGCTGCCAGCAAGCGTGGCAATACCAGCGCCTCCATCGGCGACACACCGATTGTCCGCATCGCATCAATTTCTTCGGTCAGCTTCATCGTGCCGATTTGCGCGGCAAAGGCAGAGCCAGATCGCCCGGCGACCATGATCGCCGTCATCAGCACGCCGAGTTCGCGCAGCGTGATGCGACCAACCAGATTGATCGTGAAAACTTCTGCACCAAATTGGCGGAGCTGCACCGCGCCCTGTTGGGCAATCACCAACCCGATCAGGAAACTCATCAACCCGATAATGCCAAGCGCAGATACGCCCACCACTTCGAACCGCTGAACCGTGGCATTAAAGCGGAACCGGCTGGGATGGGTGATCACGTTGAACAGCGCGATCATTGTCGCGCCGAAAAAGCCCAGCAACCCGTACATGGTCTTGAACGACGTCGTCACCGCCGCGCCGATTTCGCCCAGCACCCGCACCAGCGGGCCACCTGGGTCTGGCCGCATCGATACTTGCTGGTCGGCGGCTGAAACCTGATCGAGCAAATGCCGGGCAGCGGCGCTCAACCCTTCAACCCGCGCCTTATGTTCGGCAGCGAAACGATAAATCAGCCAAGCGCCAACCGTGTCGATTTTTTCGACCTTGCTCATATCGAGCCGATCGACCTTGCCGTCAAAATCGCGCAACCGATTGGGGAAATCGCCCAGCTTTGCCAGCGACAAGCTGCCGCTAAAGCGCAGCGTTTCGGCTCCGCCGACATTTTCATGTGAAAATTCAGCCATGGTGCCCATCATCACCATCTTTGCTGCAATCGCACTGGATCGGCAAGGACATAGCTGTCTATGGATGAGACATGCAGCGCCTGGCGATTTACGACATGGACAAAACCATCACGCGCGCTGCGACGTGGATGCCGTTCCTGCTGCATGCCGCCCGCACCCGTGCGCCGTGGCGATTGGCGCTGCTGCCGTTGCTGGCGGGGGAGGGGATCGCCTATTCGGCGGGCCTGCTGGGTCGCGGGGCGCTGAAGGAGAATGCGCAGCGGCTGATGCTGGGGTCTGCTGTCTCGCAACCGGAAATGGCCGCTGCGGCAAATGGTTTTGCTGAGCGGTTGCTGGTGAACGGCGTTTATCCGGCCGCATGCGCCCGAATCGCTGAAGACCGCGCAGCGGGCTATCGCTTGATCCTGGCGACCGCATCGTTTGATTTCTATGTTCAGGCGATTGCCGCACGGCTGGGTTTCGACGCTGTCATCGCGACCGGATCGGTGATGGCGCAGGATGGGGCCATTCGCGCCGTGATTGATGGGGAAAACTGTTATGGCCCGGCCAAGCTGCGGATGATTGAGGCATGGCTGGCAGGCCAGCACATCGCGCGCGAGGGCGCCTATATCCGGTTTTATACAGACCATGTGTCCGATGCGCCGACGCTCGATTGGGCTGATGAGGCCTTTGCCGTTAATCCTCACGCGCCGTTGCGGGCAATGGCGGCGCAGGCCGGCTGGCCGGTGCTCGATTGGCGGGATGGCGCGACCGGGCAGGCGTGATTCGCCATCACAACACGATATCCACGGTGTGGATTGCCAGCCCCACCAGCCCGCCAACGATGGTCCCGTTGATCCGGATGAACTGAAGGTCGCGGCCAACCGCATTTTCCACCCGCAGCGTAATGGTTTGCGCATCCCAGCCCCGGATCGTTTCAGAAACCAGCCGGACAATGGCATCGCCATAATCGGCGGCAGTGCCCACAGCGGCACGGCGCACGAACCGGTTGATGGTCGCGCGCAGCCGCGCATCTTGCTGTAATGTGGTGCCAAGCTGTTGCAGTGCTTCGCCCAATTTGCCCTGCCGCCCCGCTGCCGGATCGCGCGCAATCCGCAGCATCGCCTGGCGGGCCGACTCCCACAGTCCGTCCAGCCAGGTCTGCATCGCCGGATTGTCGATAATCTCCAGCTTCAGCGCCTCAACCCGCAGCCGCATTGCATCGTCAAACTGCAGGTCGAAGGCGAGCTTTGCCAGCCCTTCTTCGGCCTTGGCGCGCAGCGGATGGCCGGGATCATCGGCCATATCGACCAACATCTGATCAAGCCCGTCGATGATCTTGTTCGCCAGTGTTTCGTCCAGCCCGGTCCAGCGCATGATGGAACCGGCGCGTTCATGGACCATGGCGCGGATGATATGTTCGTTCGCGCTCAGCGTTTGCCCGGCCCAGCGGATAATACCGTTCAGCAGCGGCAAATGCCGGTCCTTCAGCATCGCCGCATCCAGCGCCTGCCCAAGCAGCGGCGCGATATCAAGCGCGCGCAGCCGCTGGCCGATGGTTTGCTTCACCATGCCGCCAAGCCGATTCTGGTCGAACGCCTCGAGCACGTCCGCGGCCAGCCGTCCCGCCCCGCGCCGCAACCGGCCATCGCCTGCCGATGGGCTGGCAAGCCAGCGCCCGGCCGATGAGGCAAGGTCCAGCCGGCGCATCCGCCGCGCGACGACGCCTGGTACCAGAAAATTATCGCGCAGGAACGCGGCCAGATTATCGCCAATCCGGTCCTTGTTCCGCGGGATGATCGCGGTGTGCGGGATGGGCAGGCCAAGCGGGTGGCGGAACAGCGCCGTCACCGCAAACCAGTCCGCCAGGCCGCCGACCATCGCCGCCTCGGCAAAAGCGCGCACAAAGCCAAAGCCGGGGTGGATGCCGTCCAGCGCGCGGGCAATCAAATACACCGCCGCCATTGCGACGAGCAGGCCTGTCGCAATGGCCCGCATCCGGATCAGCGCTGGCGGGGGTGCTTGATCCGGGCGGGCAGGGCGAGTGAACAGGTTCATCACCTGCCCAATCCCCCACCGCCCAGATGGTTCAAACAGGCGCCCCCTTGCCCGGTCACTCGGCGGGCAGCGGTTCGCCATCACCCGGACGATAGCCAATTGGCCGTGGGCCGCTGGGCTGAATGTCGATCACCGGGACGCCGTCATCACCTTCCTTATAGGTGAGCAGGCGGCGACCGAGCCGTGGGCCAATCCATTCTTCGACCCCAACCGCGATGCTGAACCCGGCGGGCACAATCACCAACGTCAAAATGGTCGACAGGATGAGCCCGCCAATCACCGTAACGCCCATTGGCGCGCGGAAGCTGGCATCGCCGGTCAGTGACAGCGCGATCGGGACCATGCCGGCGACCATCGCGATCGTCGTCATCACGATAGGCTGGGCGCGCTTATGCCCGGCATCCAGGATCGCGGTGGTTTTATCGATGCCCTTGGCCATTTCCTCCAGCGCGAAATCGACCAGCAGGATCGAGTTTTTCGCAACAATGCCCAGCAGCATCAAAAGCCCGATGAACACCGGCATCGACAGCGCATCGCCGGTCAATCGCAGGGCAAGCGCACTGCCCAGCGGTGCCAGGATCAACGAGCCCATGTTCACCAGCGGCGGCATCACCCGCTTGTACAGCAGCACCAGCACCGCAAACACGAGCAAAATGCCCGAGACGACGGCAATGAGAAAGTTGACCAGCAGTTCGCCGATCCACTTGTCCTGGCCAAGCTGAAGCTGGGTAACGCCAACGGGCAGATTCTTCAGCGCGGGTAGCGCCTGAATCTTGGGATTGGCGTCGCCCGTCACCTTGCCCGGCGCAAGGTCTGCGCCAACGGTGATGCGGCGGATCTGGTTGGAACGCTGGATCTGGGTTGGGCCAGCGCCAAAGCCGATATCAGCGACAACGTTCAGCGGGACAGAGCCGCCGTTTGACGTGGGAACGGGCAAATTCTCAATCGTCGAAAGGTTGCGGCGCGAATCTTCTGACAGTGCCACCCGGATTGGGATCTGCCGGTCCGACAGGGAGAATTTGGCGACATTCTGATCGATATCGCCCAGCGTCGCGATCCGGATTGACTGGCTGAGCGCGGCGGTGGTGACCCCCAAATTCGCGGCCAAATCCATCCGGGGCCGGATCGTGATTTCGGGCCGCTGCAAATCGCCGTTAACGCGCGGTGCGCGCAGTTCCGGCACGCCGTTCATCTGGTTGACCAGATCATTGGCCACCTTGGTCAGCATCGCGGGGTCGGATCCGCCCAGCGTGACCGTGATGTCGCGACCCGATCCGCCGCCGCCACCCTGCGACTGGAAATAGACGCGCGCATCGGCAATCTTCGACAATTCGGGGGCATAGGCCCGTTCGAATTCAACGCTGGTCCGCTTGCGATCCTGTTTCAGCGTGATGAAAATGCTCGCGTTGCCGACATTGACGTTGGTGAAGGCGTTTTTAACCTCTGGCGCATCCTTGATGATCGCGGTCGCGCGCAGGGCGACATCCTGCGCTTGCTGGAGCGTGGAGCCCGGCGCGAGCTGAATGCGGATGCGGCTGTAATCGGTGTTGATCGTTGGCTGGAACGTCAACGGAATCGGGTTGATCAACCCGGGGAAGCCGGCAAACGCGATCACGGTCGCCACCAGCGCCAGGCCACCAAAGCCCACGGTTTTCCAGCGATGGGTGACCGACCAGCGCAGCGCCTCCATATACCGGTCCATCCACCAGCCTTCACCGTGCGTGGCGCTGCCCTTGGCTTTCAGGAAATAGGCTGCAAGCATCGGTGTGATCAGGCGTGCAACGGCAAGGCTGATCAGCACGGCGGCAACCACCGTCAGCCCGAAGTTCTTGAAGTACTGGCCGGAAACACCGGGCATCAGGCCGACCGGCAGGAACACCGCCACAATTGCCATGGTCGTTGCCAGCACGGCCAGGCCGATTTCGTCGGCGGCGTCGATGGATGCCTGATAGGCGGATTTACCCATCCGCATATGGCGGACGATATTTTCAATTTCCACGATCGCATCATCGACCAACACCCCGGCCACCAAGCTGAGCGCCAACAGGCTCAAGCCGTTCAGCGTGAAGCCCATCAGGTCCATGAACCAGAAGGTGGGAATGGCCGACAGCGGAATGGCAATCGCCGAGATGACGGTCGCCCGCCAATCGCGCAGGAAGATGAAAACGACGACAACCGCGAGCACGGCGCCTTCAACCATCGCCTCAATCGCTGAATGATATTGCGTCTTGGTGTAATCAACGCTGTTGAAAAGCTCGGTAAATTTGACCTTCGGATTGTCTTTTTGGAGCTTCTCGATCACTTTCTGCGCTGAATCATAAACGGTGACGTCAGATGAACCCTTGGCCTTTTCGATGCTGAAGGCGAGCACCTGGCGACCATCTTGAATCGCCAGCGATCGTTGCTCAGCATAAAGGTCCCGCACGGTCGCAATGTCGGACAGCTTGACCGTCTGGCCACCGCCGACCGCAATTTCGGTATCGCCCAGCTTCAGTGCGGTGCGCGCATTGCCGATCACCCGGACAGACTGTTCGGACCCGGCAATCTGCGCGCGACCGCCCGCAGCGTTCAGGTTGGTCTGGCGCAGTTGCTGGTTCACCTGCACTGCCGTCAGCCCGCGTGACTGGAGCTTTACGGGATCAAGAATAACCCGGATTTCGCGATTAACACCGCCATTGCGGGTGACCGCGGCAAGCCCCGGCACTGCCAGCAGCTGTTTTGACACGGTATCGTCGACATACCAGCTCAGCTCCTCCAGCGTCATGTCCGTGGTCGACGCCGATATATAGGCGATGGCATCGCCGCCGATGTCGACGCGCGATACCTGTGGCTCCAAAATGCCGTCGGGCAGGCTGCTGCGGATCTGGTCAACCGCATTGCGCACATCGTTGACGGCGCGATCAATGGGCGTGCCAATCGTAAACTGGACGAAGGTAGAGCTGGAGCCTTCGCTAACGTTCGAATTGATTTCGTCGACGCCATTGATGCTGCGGACCGCTGATTCGATTCGCTGGGTAATCTGCGTCTCAATCTCGGTGGGGGCGGCGCCCGGCTGTGAGACCTGTATCTGCGCTGCCGGAAAATCGACATCGGGATCGTTATTGACGTCCATCGTCAAAAAGCTGCCAATCCCCAGGACCAGCAGCGCAATGAACAGGACAATCGGCGGTACCGGGTTGCGAATCGACCAGGCAGATATGTTGCGAAAACCCATGTGATCAGCCCTGCTTCTTCTGGGTGACCGGCGCCACCTTCTGCCCCGGATTCAGGAACGCGCCAGCGGAAACGACCACGCGTTCTGTGCCGGCAAGCCCTTCAGAAATGGCCACGCCAGCATCGGAAACCTGACCGACCTTGATCGCCTGCCGCACCACTTCATTGTTGGTGTTGATGACATAAACATAGTTGCCCTTCGCGTCGCTCTGCACTGCGGACTGGGGCAGCAAGGGCACCTGGCTGGTGCCGCTGGCGATGTTTGCCGCGGCAAAGCCGCCCGGGCGCAGCGCCGCATTATAGCCAAGCGCGATTTTCGCGATGCCCTGGCGCGTTTGCGGATCGATGACGGGGGATACCTGCCAGATGCGCCCGGCAAAGCTGCGGTCGCTGCCAACGGGGGTTACCTGCGCCGACACACCAACGCTGACGGCGCTCATATCCGCATCACTCAGCGCGGCGCGCAGCTCCAGCTCGCCACCCTTGGCCAGCCGGAACAGCGTGCCCGATCCGGCACTGACGATCTGACCCGGCTCCACATTGCGGGTCAGCACCAGCCCGGCGGCGGGCGCACGGATGTTCAGCCGGCCCGTGCGCGCATTGGCTTCCGCCAATTGTGCCTGTGCCACGGTGACGCGCGCATTGGCGGCATCACGGGTTGCGGTGCGCCGATCAAGATCGGCTTTTGAGATAAACCCGCGCGCCACAAGGGCGGCAGCCCGATCAAGTTCGGCCTGGGCGAGCCGCGCGTCGGAACGCGAGACGTTAATCTGCGCCGCAAGCGAAGCGCCGGTCTGCAACTGGACGGAACGGTCAATCGTGGCCAGCACCTGCCCAGCGCGAACCCATTGGCCCGGCTGAACCAGTACGTTGGTTACCAGGCCACCTTCACCCGCAACGCCGACCGGCATGTCGATTTTCGCCGCGATCGTGCCGGTTGCCGAAACAAACCGGGTCACTTGCTGGCGACCAGGAATTTCCACGGTTACCGTGGGTACCTGCGCATTTTTTGGTGAAGCCGCTGCTGCCTCAGCCGCCTTTTTATCAGCGCTGCCTGAAGACATGAAATAGATCAGCCCGATCACGACGGCGACCACGACAAGCACAATGATCCACAGCCGCCGCGGCCCGGCGCCGCTACGGTCACCCGAATAGGCCAGCCGACCATCATTACCAATCGTACCGGGTTCGTAATTCATTTGGTTCGCTCTCGTGTATCGGCTTGATGCCGCTTCGTTTCGAGTTGCTGTATTAGCTGAATACAGCACCGATCTCAAGCGGGTGTTTTATCGCTGGCCTTTGGCGTTTTTCCGGTGCGTCCGCAAGCCGTGGCACGACCCGGACCCGACCATTAAATGTGCGATTCTGCCAAGAATAGGTTGCAACACGTCCCGACGCAGGCGATTTACCATTAGGCTGCAACGTGATGTGGTGGGGGAGAAGTGCGATGCTTTTACAAAACAGCTTTTTTGGGTGGATTCTCATCGGCTTGGTGGCCGGCGTACTCGGCAAGATCATTCTCCCCGGCAAGGATCCCGGCGGCTTCATCGTCACCATTCTGATTGGCATCGCCGGCGCGCTGCTGGCAGGTTTTGTTTCGCAATCAATGGGTTGGCAGATCACCACTGGGTGGCAAAGCTATGCTGCGGCGACCGGTGGGGCGATCGTGCTGCTGGTTTTGTACCGAATCGTTGTTACCAAGCGCGCGCGCTGACCTCATTCGGGATCACTGTTAGTCGGTACTGCTAGTCGGCGCCGCTAGCCGGCACTGATAGTCGGCCCTGATAGTCGGCACTGGCGTTTTCGTTCAGCCAGCGTTTCGGCGCGCTTGTCATAGACATCACATACGCAATCGATTCGGTTGCTGATGGGAGAATGATGATGCGTCTTGTGATTCTGGCAGCGATCGCCGCGACTGTGCCACTGGCGCCGCTGGCGGCCCAGCAGGCGCCGGTGCCGCTATCGGCCCCAGCTCCAACCGCTGCTCTGGCAGATGGCACCATATTGGATGTGGTCGCGACGGGCGAATCAACCCGCGTGCCCGATCTGGCCACGATCCGCAGCGGCGTCGTCACCCAGGCATCGACTGCGGCCGCGGCGCTGGCCGAAAATGCCCGGCGTATGGCGGGCGTGCTTGCCGCATTGAAACGGGCCGGGATTGCCCCGCGCGACATCATGACGACGTCGGCCACGCTCAGCCCGCAATATCGCTATGCGGAAAATCAACCGCCCGCAATCACGGGGTATCAGGCGACCAATATGGTCTCGATCCGGTTTCGCGATGTGAATGCCAGCGGCGCGGTGCTCGACGTGCTGGTCGCCCAAGGCGCGAATCAGATAGAGGGGCCAACGCTGTCGCTGGCAGCGCCTGATGCAGCGCTCGACGAAGCCCGCATCGATGCGGTCAAGCGCGCGCGCAACCGGGCAATTCTCTATGCCCGCGCCGCCGGGCTTACGGTTAGCCGAATCGTGTCGATCAGCGAGGGGGCCGATCAATCCGGCGCGCCCGAACCCATGTTGTTCGCCCGTGCCAAGGATTCCGCGGCATCAACGGCGATCGTGCCCGGCGAAACCCGCATCACCGCGACGATCTCCGTCCGCTTCCTGCTCAAATAGCAAAAAAAGGGCCGCCCGGCGTGCATCCGGGCGGCCCAAATAGGGAGTTTGGGGAAGGGCGAACGATCCGATTTAGCGGACCGAACCGCGACGAACCAAATTGACCAGTGCGAGCAAAATGATCGCGCCGATCAGGGAATAAACAAATGTGGTGACGGTGATCACCTGGTTGATGCCGCCGCCGAACAGAAACGACGCAATTACCGAACCGATAATCCCGACAATGATGTTGAGCAGCATGCCCTGCTGCCCATCGGTGCGCATCACCATGCTGGCAAGCCAGCCCACAACGCCGCCAACCACGAGCCAAACGATAAGACCGACCATATTACCCTCCTTTGCACCCGATCAGCGGATGTATGGAGGAAAGACGCGTTATCCCGGTGGTTTGTTCCCGATCAATATTTCTGCTGGCGTTCGTATAGCGAGCGGTAATGCTGGATTCGCGTGACGCGCAGGCCCGGCATGCCTGATCGATCAATCGCGCGTTGCCAGCCGGCAAATTCTTCCATCGTCAGGCTGTATCGCTGGCACACTTCATCCACCGTCAACAGCCCGCCATTTACGGCGGCGACGACTTCAGCCTTGCGGCGGACAACCCAGCGCGTGGTTCCCGGCGGCGGCAGCGAATCGAGCGTTAACGGCTCGCCGAGTGGCCCGATTACCTTTGCTGGTCGAATCTTCTGATTCTCGATCATGCGTACCTCGATTGGGGCGGGGGCCCCTCAATTCCAATAACGACCATTATCAGCCGGACTTGAACAGCGACTGAAACGGCGCGGTAAACAGCGCGTTTATTCTTTGCACCAACGGCGGATCGTCGCCGCCATCGCCCGGTTGAACGCACCATGCGTTGGGTGCAGCAGCACAGGCGTGGACAGCGGCATTGCGCTGCGCGATTCGATCAGGGCGGTTAGGCTGGTTGCCTGTCGTGCAGCAATCCCCACCATCAGCACCGCCAAATCAGGCGGAAGGGCGGTAACGCTGCTATCATGTTCAAACCGCGAAAAACTTAAATCCACCACGCTACTTTCACAAAATGGGCTAGTTGGTCAGGTGGGTGTAGCGAGCGGGTCTGAAGGTCCGGTAAAGCCCGTTGAAAACTTTGCGAAACTTTTGGCCCGATTGCTGTTTTTTTGCATCGGCAGCGCAGAGCCCCTATCTGGCGCGCATGACGGAAGGTGAGTTTCAGCTGGGGGCAGACCCAAAGGCGCAGCGAATCGTGGTGGCGATGTCGGGCGGTGTGGACAGTTCGGTGGTCGCCGCACTCGCCGTGCGAACCGGCGCCGAGGTGATCGGCGTGACGCTGCAGCTTTATGATCACGGGGAAGCAGTGGGGCGCGCGGGCAGTTGCTGTGCGGGGCGCGACATCCGCGATGCAAGGGCAGTGTGCGACCGGCTGGGCATTGCCCATTATGTGTTCGATCACGAAAGCAGCTTTCGCGACCAGGTGATTGACGATTTCGCCGATGAATATCTCGCCGGACGCACGCCAATTCCGTGCATTAAGTGCAATATGGGGCCAAAATTCACCGATTTGTTCAAATTAGCGCGTGATTTGGGGGCAGATTGCCTCGCTACGGGCCATTATGTGCGCCGATTTGACGGAAAAAACGGCCCCGAACTGCACCGCGCAATCGATCCTGCGCGCGACCAGAGCTATTTCCTGTTCGCGACCACCAATGCCCAGCTTGATTATCTGCGCTTCCCTTTGGGGGGCATGGCCAAGCCGCGCGTGCGCGAGATTGCAGCCGAGATCGGGCTTGGGGTGGCGGCAAAGCCTGACAGTCAGGATATCTGCTTCGTGCCCGACGGCAATTACGCCGCCCTTGTCAAGAAGTTACGGCCACAGGCCGACACCAGCGGTGACATTGTTGATGAAACCGGTCGGGTATTGGGGCAGCACCGCGGGCTGATCCACTTCACCGTCGGCCAGCGCAAAGGGCTGGAAATCGGGGGCACGCCAGAGCCTTTATACGTTATCCGCCTCGAACCCGCTGATCGCCGCGTGATTGTTGGCCCAAAGCGCGCGCTGGCCGTGGGCGCGGCGCGGCTGACGGGCATTAACTGGATCGGCGGAGACCATGCCGGCCCGATTACCGCAAAGGTAAGGTCACTCGCCAAGCCCGTGCCTGCCCGGTTTGAGGGTGATCAGCTCGTGTTTGACGCCCCCGAATACGGCGTCGCCCCCGGCCAGGCAGCGGTGCTCTATGCAGGCGAACGGGTATTGGGCGGCGGCTGGATTGCCGAGACCGAACGGGCGATGGCAGCGGCTTAAGGGGCAGCGGCTTAAGGGGCAGCGGCTTAAGGGGCAGCGGCTTAAGGGGCAGCGGCTTAAGGGGCAGCGGCTTAAGGAGCGGCGGCTTAAGGCTTGGCCAATGGCGTCGGCTGGCAACCGAGCAGCGGATCAAACCGCACCGACCGGCTGGCGATCAGCGGCACTGATGCCGTTACCGTTTTGGTCGCGGGATCATCGCTGAGCTTGATGGGCTCCATCCCCGGTTCAAAATCCTTGTAGCAACTGCCCAGCGGCCGATTGCCGATATAGCGGCAGGCGCACGCCACCCGCGCACCATAGCCCACGCCAAGCTGAAGCTGCGGGGTCAACGACCGGACATACAGCCACGCGGCCAGCGCCAGCGCAGCAATCACGATCAAACCGACAGGAAGGATGAGGCGTCTTGCGTTCATGTCGCCCAAGCGTAGACTGCGTTCATGAAAATAAAAAGCCTAGTTATGGCCGGGGCAGCCGGCCTGATGCTCACCAGCAGCGGGGTGGCGCCAGCCGATGATGCCGGGCCGCTGAAGCCGCTGTTCGCCGCCGACCAGGCAGAGGCGCGGGCCGCCATTCTGATCGAGGATGGCCGCGTCATCGCGAAACATTATGGTGCGGGCTATTCTGATGCCAATCGCTTCATCAGCTGGTCGATGGCCAAATCAATCACCGCGATGCTGGTGGGTGAACTGGTCGCTGACGGCAAATTGCAGCTCGATGCGCCCGCCCCAATTGCCGAGTGGCGCAAACCGGGCGATCCGCGCGGGGCGATCACGCTGCGGCAATTGCTCAACATGGCATCCGGGCTGGAACATACCGAAGAAGGTCAGCCGGTGGAGAAATCGGACACCAACCAGGTGCTGTTCGTAAACGGTACGCAAGACATGGCGGCGCGCGCCATCGCCCAGCCGCTGGAGGCAAAGCCCGGCGAGAAGTTTGAATATAGCTCGCTCACCACGATCATCCTGTCCGAAATCATCACCCGCGCGCTGACGCAAAGCCGCGATCCGCGCGTTCGGGCACAAACCTATCGCGATTTCGAATATGCCCGGTTGTTTACCCCGGTTGGCATCACCACCGCCTTTCCCGAATTTGACGGGGCTGGCACGCAGATTGGCGGGTCGCTGATCCATATGTCCCTTGATGATTTCGGGCGGCTCGGCGGGTTGCTGCATGAGGGCAAGGCGCCTGACGGGACGCAGGTGATTGCGCCGGAATGGCTGGCATTCATGAAAACATCCTCCCCCACCGATCCTGAATATGGCGGGCAGTTATGGCTCAACCGCCCCGGCGCGCCCGATGGCAGTCCGTCGCTTTTCCCCGAAAAGGGTGTGCCCTCTTTGGTGTCGATGAACGGCCATCTTGGGCAATATGTGATGGCGTTTGATGGCCAGGGGGCAGACGGCAAGCCGCACCGCTATGTGCTGGTCCGGCTGGGTAAAACGCAGGATGGCAAGCGTCGCCCGGTGATCGACAGGATGGGCGACGTGGCGGCATCGCTGTCACGGTAACGCCCGCGACACCGGCTTAAGGCCAGCGTGACGGCGCTTGCCCCGTGCTGCATAATTCGACGCGTGGAAAAACTGACGATCTGGTTTGATGGCGGATGCCCGCTATGCCAGCGCGAAATTGCGCTGATGCGGCGGCTGGACCGGGCAAAGGCAATCACCTTTGTCGATGTGGCCGATGCGCAATCGGTGTGCCCGATTGACCGGGATGCGTTGCTCGCCCGGTTTCATGCGCGCGAAAACGGCGTGATGCTGTCGGGCGCTGCGGCCTTTGCCGCGATGTGGCGCGCCATCCCGTTGCTTCGGCCGATTGGCCTGATCGCCCGCAACGCGTGGGTGCTGACGGCGCTAGAATGGCTATACCGCCGCTTTCTGGTGATCCGCCCCGCGCTGCAATCGCTTGCCGGGGGCGGGCGACGCTAGAGCGGGATGAGGTTAGGGTGATCGATAACGCCGAAGTGTTCGTGCCGAGCCCTTCGCTCGGGATGAAAGGGTTGAGCTGATGCTGTCGCACTCTAAAGATGCCTGCGATCAAACCAACTCACCCCTCCCCTTTAGGAGTGTCGGGTGAACCGCGCCCCGCGCGGTTCAGGTCAAGCCGGGGGCTTGACCGACCCGACACTGGGCCGGGGGTGGGGGCTATCAGTCTCACCGAGACCAACGCGCCTTGGGAGAGCCCCCACCCCAACCCCTCCCCTAAAGGGGAGGGGCTTGAGAGTGCTGCCATGCGATTACAAACGGCTCTACAACAGAAAAACGCCCTCCATCACCGTAATGCAGCGACCACCCAGAATGACATAATCACCATCCAACCGGCAGGCGACATGCCCGCCACGGGCGCTTGCCTGATAAGCGGTGAAGCTGTCGCGACCCAGGCGCGCGGCCCAATAGGGGGTCATCACGGCATGGGCTGATCCCGTTACCGGGTCTTCGGCGATGTCGTAATAGGGCGTGAAAACCCGGCTGATGACGTCGGTGGTGTCGCCCGGCGCCGTGACCACGGCGACCAGCTTGCCAAGCGCCGCCAGTGCGCGCTGATCGGGCTTTAGCGCACGGATTTGCGCGGCATTTTCCAGCACGATCAGGGCATAGCCGGTGGGGTACCACAAGGTTTCCACCGCAGGGCCAGCACCGATAGCGGCAACGATATCGGGCAGCTTCATTGGCGTGGGCGCCCAGTTGGGCAGGGCCATCCGATAGCCTTCGCCGTCACGTTCCACCCATAAAATGCCGGCCTGGCGCGTGCGAAAGGTGACGCGGGTCAGCGCGGCGTCGCGTTCCAACAGGTAATGGCCGCTGGCAATCGTGGCATGGCCGCACAGTGCAACTTCGGCAGCGGGGGTGAACCAGCGCAATTCGTAATCTGCCGCGCCGGTGGCGTCGGCCACCAGAAACGCGGTTTCGCTCAAATTATTCTCGCCCGCAATCGACAGCAGCACATCATCGTCCAGCCACGCATCCAGCGGCATGACGGCGGCAGGATTGCCGGTAAAGGCGGCATCGGCAAAGGCATCTATCTGGGTAATGGGCAGGCGCGTGCGGTGGGCGGCGGTCACGGTTGATTGTCCTTCAGCTTGGCGATTTCGTCTGCCTCAACCAGATCATTGCCGGGGTGATCCACCTGGCCCTCAGGGTCGATATGGATCAGCACTTCCGTGCCGGGAAATTCGCGGGCCAGGCTGTGTTCGATCCGGTCGGTTACCACATGCGCCTCAGCAATCGTCATTTCGGGATCCATCCAGATATGGAACTGGACGAAATCAGTCGCCCCGCTGGTGCGGGTGCGCAGATCGTGCAGGCCCTTTAGTTCCGGGTGGCGACCAGCAACCTCAACAAAGCGGCGGCGCTTTTCGGCGGGCCATTCCTTGTCCATCAACTGGTCAATCGCGCTGCTGGAGGCGCGCCAGGCACCCCATAACAGCCATGCGGCGATGGCGATGCCGAACAGCGGGTCCGCCCCCGTCACGCCCAGATATTGGTCGAGCACCAGCGCCCCGATCACCGCCACGTTCAGCAGCACATCCGACTGATAATGGACGTGATCCGCCCCGATCGCGACTGATCCTGTCTTGGTGATGACGAAGCGCTGATAGGCGAGCAAGGCGATGGTAACGCCAATGGCGATCACCGATGCCGCGATGCCGATTTCGGCATCCGCCGTTGCCTGGCGCGCCATCAACCGATCGAGCGCGCGCCCGAAAATCGCAAATGCCGATGCCGCGATGACGGCCACCTGAAACAGCGCCACCAGCGATTCGGCCTTGCCATGGCCAAAACGGTGGTCGTGATCGGCAGGCTGCGCCGCCAGCCGGACGCCGAACAGCGTCACCATCGACGCAACCAGATCCAGCCCGGTGTCCGCCAGCGATCCCAGCATCGCGACCGAACCGGTATGCCAGGCGGCATAGCCCTTGATCAGCATCAAAAAAGCGGCGGTGGCAACGCTGGCAATCGCCGCCCGGGTCGCCAGGCTGCCATTTGCCTGGTGGTGCGCAGCGCGGGCGTGATGGTGGTTGTGGTGATGATTTTGGCCATCGCTCACGGGTAGAGCATCCCCTCAGCCCAGCCATCGCCAGCGCGGGTGAACAGCCGCCGTTCGTGGAGCCGGTGTTCGCGGTCCTGCCAGAACTCGATCGAACGGGGCGTAACGCGGTAGCCTGACCAATATGGCGGGCGTGGCACGGGGCCACCATCAAATCGCGCCTGCATTTCGGCAAACCGCGCTTCAAACGTCGCCCGACTGTCCAGCGGGCGTGATTGATCGGACGCCCAGGCCCCCAGCTGCGAATCGCGACCACGGGTGGCAAAATACGCGTCGGCCTCGGCTGCCGTCACGGTCGTCACCGGCCCCTCGATGCGGATTTGGCGGCGAAGTGATTTCCAGTGGAATAACAGCGCGGCTTGCGGGTTGACGGCAATGTCTGCCGCCTTGCGGCCCTCTTGGTTGGTGTAGAACACAAAACCGTCGGGGCCATGCCCTTTCAGCAGCACCATCCGCAGGCCAAGCCGCCCGGCTGAATCACTGGTGGCAAGCGCCACCGCGTTCGAATCGTTGATTTCGGATGTGCGGGCCTCGGCATACCAGGCATCGAATAATTCTAGCGGATCTATGGTCATTTCCCGGCCTTACGCGCTCGCTTGCGCACAGTCACCCACGAAGCGGATGAACATCGGCGACGCTTGGCGGTTGCGTGTCTGCACCGATTGTGGTGACGATAGCGCTCGGCATATCGAGGGGGGTAACATTGGCGGCATCAGCACAGACCTTGCCCGCGCTATCCCGGCTGCCGTCATCCAGCGGCAGACAGGGGTGATGGCCACCGTGTCGAGCGAACTGATTGATCCCGCCACCCATGCCGCGCGCTGGATGGCCGATTATTGTCGCAATCTGCCCCCCGGTGATGTGATGTGCGGCGCTGATTCTGCCTGGGCGACGATGCTGGAAGAACTGGCGGGCGCGGTTGGCGATGATCTGGGCCATGCCCGCGAACGGGTGCAGCGCCAGGCCGAAGATATCGGCACCGGCTTTCGCATCATCGGTGACAGCGAAGAACGCCCCTGGCCGGTATCCCCCGTGCCCTTGCTGATCGAAGAATGCGAATGGGCCAGCATTGCAGCGGGGGTCACTCAGCGTGCAGCGCTGATGGAGATGATTCTCGCCGACCTATACGGCGCGGGGGAGTTGACCGCGAGCGGATCGATTCCGGCAGCGCTCGTCAATGGCAGCCCATTTTTCCTGCGGCCACTGGTGGGGCTGGCCCCGCCGGGTGGGCACCATCTGCATTTCGTGGCGGTTGATCTTGGCCGCAGTCCGGCCGGTGAATGGCGCGTGCTGGCCGATCATCTGCGGGCGCCCGCCGGGGCGGGCTATGCGCTGGAAAATCGGCTGGCGGTGTCGCGCACGCTGGGCGGGTTGCAAACGCGGCTGAACATTCAGCGCCACGCCCCGTTTTTCGCTGCCTTCCGCGCCGGGCTGGCAGCGGCGTGCAAGCGCAGCGATCCGCGCATTGGGTTGCTGACGCCGGGCCGGTACAATCCCAGCTATACCGAACAGGCCCATCTGGCGCGCTATCTGGGGCTGTTGCTGGTGGAAGGTGCCGATCTCGCGGTGCTTGAGGACAAGCTGTACATCCGCACCATCGCCGGCCTGAAGCGCGTCGACGCGGTGTGGCGGCGTATTGATCCGCGGCTGCTTGATCCGCTGGCGTTTGATTCGCATTCGACGATTGGCGTTGCCGGGCTGATTGATGCGATGGTGGCGGGCAATGTCGTGGTCAGCAATGCGCCGGGCTCTGCTGTGCTGGAAAGCCCGGCGTTTGAGGCTTTCATGCCGCGGCTGGCGCGTGAATTGCTGGGCGAGCCGTTGAGGATCCCCAATATCGCCACCTGGTGGTGCGGGCAGGAACCCGCGCAGGCGCATGTCGCCGCGCATCTTGATTCGCTGTTGATCGCGCCCGCTTTTTCCGCCGCCCCGCTCGGCCTGCCGGATGGAAAGCCGGTCATGATTGCTGATCTGTCGCCCGAACAGCGCAGCGCGCTGATCGCTGATATGGAACGGCGGCCGCAGGATTATGTCGGCAAGGAAAATGTCCGGCTGTCGACGATGCCGGTGGTGGCTGAAGACCAGCTGGTGTCGCGCCCGTTCACGTTGCGCGTCTTTGCCGCGCGCGGGGCAGATGGCGGCTGGACGGTGATGCCCGGCGGGTTTGCCCGCATCGGCGAGCACCCGGATATGCGCGCCTCTGTGATGGGGGAGGGAAACTGGTCGGCTGATGTGGCGATTTATGGGGGAGCGCCTGTTGCGCCGGTGTCGCTGTTGCCGGACGATAAACTGGTGCAGATCCGCCGCAATCCCGGCACGTTGCCCAGCCGGGTTGCTGACAATTTCTTCTGGCTCGGCCGCTATCTGGAACGGGGGGAGGCGTTGCTTGCGGTGATCCGCGTGATGCTGGGTAACTCGATCACTGCCGATGCCGGTGCAGCCCTTGCGCCGGAAACGATCGCCCGACTGGTCGGGATGATTGTGGAAGACGGTGCCGCCCCGCGCCCGCCCAGCTTGCGCCGTACCGATCTGATTACGCTTGCCCGCACCGCGATGGAGGCGGGCGATGGCGGCTGGAACAGCGTGCGGGCCATCAACCGCAGCGCCCGCGCCATTGGTGCTGGATCGCGCGACCGTTTGTCGGCTGATATGGTCCGCCTGCTTGATGCGCCCGCGCCCAATGGCGGTGCGCTGCTGGATCGTGCGGGATCGCTCCAGCGGCGTTTTGCCGCGCTGGCCGGGCTTTCAACCGAACATATGGGCCGCACCGATGCCTGGCGCTTCCATGATCTTGGCCGCCGGATTGAACGGGCGTCCGCCGTTGCGCGCGCCGTGCGGGTATTTGGCTGCGCCAACGCAACCGCCGATGATCTGTCGACGCTGCTCGATGTTGCAGACAGCCAGATCAGCTATCGCCAGCGCTATCTGGGCGGGCTGGCGCACGCCCCGGTGGTTGATCTGGTGGCGCTTGATCCAGGAAATCCGCGCGCGATTGCCTATCAGGTGGCCGCCATCAGCACGCATCTGCGCGAACTGCCGGTGCTGGCCGATGATGGCATGGCCGAGCCGCAACAGGCAGAGGCAACCGCGCTGGCGGCATTGGTTTCCACCGCGACGGCCGCGACAATTGATGATGCGACGCTGCGCGAGATTGAACGCCGGTTGCGCCAGTTGTCGGAGGCTGTGGCCCGCCGATATTTTCTGCAAGGCGGGGAACCGTTGCGCGCGGGCGGCCTTACGCTGGCATGAACCCGGCACAGCCATGATCTACACCATTCGCCATGTGACCCGCTTTGATTATGGCCGGGAGGTACGCTTTGCCCGCTGCAATTTGCGGTTAAAGCCAATCATCTGGTCGGGCCAGACGCTGGATGATTATCAACTGACCATCAGCCCGGCCGGGCGAATTTCACCAGCGCGGGCAGAGGCTGGGCTGGCCAATATTGTCCGCCTGACCGTGGAAGAGCCAGTGCGTTTTCTGACGATCGACAGCGTATCGCGGGTGACGGTTGAGCGACTGATCCCGGTGCCCAGCGCTGATGATCCCACCCTTGCCGACGTTGCCCGCGCCGCCCGTGCCAGCCGCGACGGCTCCCCTGCTGGCCCCAGCGCCTATTTGTTCCCATCGCCGCTGATCCCGCTTGACCATGACATTGCCAATTGGTGCGCGCAGGATTTGGCCCCTGATCGTCCGGTGCTGGAGGCGGCGATTGCGCTTGCCCAGCGCATCCAGCGCGAATTTGATTTCGATCCAACGGCAACGATGGTCGATACCCCCCCACGCGAAGCGTTCATGCACCGCCGCGGCGTGTGCCAGGATTTTGCACAAATCATGATTACTGGCCTGCGCGCCGCCGGACTGCCAGCGGCCTATGCGTCGGGTTATATCCGCACGCTGCCGCCGCCGGGTATGGAACGGCTGGTGGGGGCAGATGCCACCCATGCCTGGGTACTGTTATGGTGCGGCGACCGGATTGGTTGGGTGGGGGTTGATCCCACCAATGGCATTTGGATGGCGGGCGACCATATCGTGATGGCGATTGGCCGGGACTATGCCGAAATCGCGCCAATTGACGGCATTGTGCTGGGATCAGGCGCCCAAAAACTGCATGTCAGCGTTGATGTGGCACCCGCCGAACCGCTGGTTTAGCGCCGTTTGTAATCACATGGCAGCACTCTCAAGCCTCTCCCCTTCAGGGGAGGGGTTGGGGTGGGGGCTATCCTAAGGCGCGTTGGTCTCGGTGAGACTGACAGCCCCCACCCCCGGCCCAGTGTCGGGTCGGTCAAGCCCCCGGCTTGACCTGAACCGCGCGGGGCGCGGTTCACCCGACACTCCTAAAGGGGAGGGGTGAGTTGGTTTGATCGCAAGCAGCTCTAGCGCAAATTATTGCGGCCAGCGTTTGCGCTTCCACGCTGCTTCCCCCAAATAGAGCGTATTAGTCTTATACACCGGAAACCAGATGGCCGATCCGTATCAACTGCTGGGTGTCCCGCGCGGGGCGAGCGAAGCCGATATCAAAAAGGCATATCGTAAGCTTGCCAAGGAACTCCATCCTGATCGCAACAAGGACAACCCCAAGGCGTCCGAGCGATTTTCGCAGGTTACCAACGCCTATGATCTGCTGAGCGATAAGGACAAGCGCGCGCGGTTTGATCGCGGCGAGATTGACGGGGATGGAAATCCGGCATCACCCTTTGGCTTTAACCCCGGTCAATCGGGCGGCGGTGGTGGTTTTCGTGCTGGTCCAGGCGGCGCCCCTGATTTTGGCGGCGGCGATGCGGGGGATTTCGGTGATATCTTCGAAGGATTGTTCGGCGGCAGGCGTGGTGGCAGCGGGGGCGGGTTTTCCAGCGGCTTTGGTCGGCGGCCAAGCCCCAAGGGGGCCAATATCGCCTATAAGCTGGCCGTGCCCTTTGCCGATGCCGCCACGCTTGCGCCGCAGCGGATTACGCTTGGTGACGGCAAGACGATCGATCTGAAACTACCCGCTGGCGTCGAAACGGGCACCCAGATGCGGCTGGCGGGCAAGGGCCAGCCCGGCCCCGGCGGCGCAGGCGATGCCATTGTCACGATCGAGGTGCAACCGCACCGCAGCTTTGAACGCGCGGGCGATGATGTGCGGCTGGATTTGCCGATCAGCCTGGCAGAAGCGGTGCTGGGCGCATCGGTAAAGGTGCCGACGGTGGAGGGGGCTGTGATGCTGTCGGTGCCGCGCGGATCGACATCGGGCAAGGTGCTGCGGCTGAAGGGGCGGGGCTTCAACAAAAAGACCGGCGGTCGTGGGGACCAGCTTGTCACGCTGATGGTTGATCTGCCCGTCGATGATGATGCGCTGGTTGAATTTGTGCAGAACTGGCCCGACAAAGATAAATGGAACCCGCGCGGCAAGCTGGACGTCTGATCCACCGTGCAAGACATCTCGCCCGAATCCCCCGAAGAACGCAGGCTTCATCCGGGCAGGGCGCCGCGGCTCAACCGGCGCTTCGCGTTCATGCGGCCGGGCAGCTATGTCCGCGAGGTGCTGAAACGCGTTGTTGTGGGGGTGTTCAGCGACGGGTTCATCCATGCCGGCAATCTGGCCTATTTGTCGCTGCTGACGTTGTTTCCCTTTTTCATCGTCGCCGCCGCCATCGCGCGGTTGTTTGGCCGAACCGATGAAGGGCTGCACACCGTCGCCGCATTCTTGCGCACTCTGCCGCCCAGCGTGGCTGCCGTGCTGCAAACCCCGATCGCAGATGTGCTGGCGGCCCGATCAGGTTCGCTTTTGTGGTTTGGTGCGATTGTGGGGCTGTGGACCACGGCAAGCTTTATTGAGACGATCCGGGACATCCTGCGCCGCGCTTACGGCGTAAAATCAGTGCGCCCGTTCTGGCATTACCGTTTATGGTCAATGGGGTTGACGCTGGCGTCGCTGATCTTGGTGCTGGTGTCTTTCAGCTTTCAGGTGGCGATGGTCGCAACGGAACAGTTTATCCTGCGGACGATGCCCTTTGCTACCGGTGCTGCGTCAGCGGTGTCGCTGTCGCGCATTGCGCCTGCGATCGCGTTGTTTGTGGCGCTCTATATGGTCTTTTATTCGCTCACCCCCCGCCAATATCGCGACGGTCAGTTCCCGAAATGGCCGGGGGCAGCATTTACGGCGGCCTGGTGGCTGATCGTCACCGCGTTGCTGCCATCCATCCTTGCCAATCTGACCAGTTACGACCTCACCTATGGCAGTCTGGCAGGCGTGATGATTGCGCTAATCTTCTTTTTTCTGGTCGGTTTGGGGCTGGTTGTCGGTGCGCAATTAAATGCAGCACTGGCGGAAGCAGATGATGAGGGCGTAAAGGACGAGCATATTGAGGGACGAGCGGAGGCGACAAGGGCGTGACGGAATTAATGAAGGGCAAACGCGGGCTGATCATGGGGCTTGCCAATGATCGATCACTGGCTTGGGGAATTGCCAAAAAACTGAGCGAGGCGGGGGCCGAACTCGCGTTCAGCTATCAGGGCGAAACCATGGAAAAGCGGGTGCGCCCGCTGGCCGAAAGCCTGGGCGTCGCCCGGCTGTTTGATTGCGACGTGGCCGATATGGCCGCGCTGGACGCGACCTTTGCCGCGCTGGCGACCGAATGGCCGACGATCGACTTTGTCGTCCATGCGATCGGCTTTTCGGACAAGAATGAGCTGCGCGGTGGCTATGTCGACACCAGTCTCGACAATTTCTTGATGACGATGAACATCAGCGTCTATTCGTTCGTTGCCGTCGCCAAGCGCGCCGCCGCGATGATGCCGAATGGCGGCTCGCTGCTGACGCTCAGCTATTACGGTGCCGAAAAAGTGATCCCGCATTACAATGTGATGGGCGTTGCCAAGGCGGCGCTGGAAACCAGCGTGCAGTATCTGGCGGTCGATCTGGGGCGCAACAATATCCGCGTGAATGCCATCTCGGCTGGCCCCATCAAGACGCTGGCGGCTAGCGGCATTGGCGATTTCCGGCTGATCCTGAAGTGGAACGAATATAACAGCCCGCTGAAACGCAACGTGACGATCGAGGATGTCGGCGGATCGGCGCTGTATCTGCTCAGTGACCTGTCGAGCGGCGTGACGGGCGAAACGCACCATGTTGACGCAGGCTATCACGTCGTCGGCATGAAGGCGGAGGACGCGCCGGATATTACGCTGGGATGAGCAAGACAGTTCTTGAAAAACTGGGGTACAAGCCGGGCATGGCTGGGTGGGTTGTCGATCGTCCAACTGGACTGGCCGAGCATATTGCGCTCCCCGAACAGCGCGCCGGCGACGCTGATCTGATCGTTGTTTTCGTGACGTCGATTGCAGATGTCGCTGCCCGGCTGCCCCAGGTGATCGCGCATTACCGGCGGGGCGGTGGGTTGTGGTTTGCATATCCGAAAAAAACCGGCGCGATTAAGACGGATATCTCGCGCGACAATGGCTGGGACGCGCTGGTTGCGATTGATTTATTGCCGGTCACGCAGATTGCCATTGACGACACATGGTCAGCGCTGCGCTTTCGCTACCGCGACGAAATCGCCCGGCTGACGCGAAAGACTGACCTGCATGGGCAGGCAGCCGCATGAGCCACAACAGCTTCGGCCATCTGTTCCGCTTCACCACCTGGGGGGAGAGCCACGGCCCCGCGATTGGCGCGGTGGTGGATGGCTGCCCGCCGGGGTTAAGCCTGTCCGAAGCCGATATCCAGCCATTCCTCGACAAGCGCCGCCCAGGCACCTCGCGCTTCACCACGCAGCGGCAGGAGCCCGATGTCGTGCGGATCCTTTCCGGCGTATTTGAAGGGCGCACGACGGGGACGCCGATCAGCCTGATGATCGACAATGTCGACCAACGATCCAAAGATTATTCGGAAGTCGCCAAGGCGTACCGCCCCGGCCACGCGGATTATGCCTATGACGCCAAATACGGCTTTCGCGATTATCGCGGTGGCGGCAGATCTTCTGCGCGTGAAACGGCGATGCGGGTCGCGGCCGGCGCGGTCGCGCGGCTGGTGATTCCCGAAGTGCGGATCACCGCGTGGGTGGAAGCGATTGGCGGCGACGCCATTGATCCCGCCAATTTTGACATGGGCGAAATTGATCGCAATCCGTTTTTCTGCCCTGATCCCGTGGCGGCAGCGCGCTGGGAAAAGCTGGTCGATGATGCTCGCAAGGCCGGGTCGTCGCTGGGCGCGGTGATTGCGTGTGAGGCGGTGGGTGTGCCCGCAGGCTGGGGGGCGCCGCTTTATGCAAAGCTTGACGCCGATCTGGCCAGCGCCTGCATGAGCATCAACGCGGTAAAGGGCGTGGAGATTGGCGACGGCTTCGGCGCGGCGCGCTTACGCGGCGAGGATAATGCCGATGCCATGCGGCCGGCGCGGCCCGGTGCGGAAGGCCCAGAATTCCTCGCCAATCACGCAGGCGGCATCGCAGGCGGCATCTCGACCGGCCAGCCGGTGCTGGTGCGCGTTGCCTTCAAACCGACCAGCTCAATCCTGACGCCTGTCGAAACGATTGACCGCGATGGTGCTGCGGCCGAGATCATGACCAAAGGCCGCCACGACCCCTGCGTCGGCATCCGCGGCACGCCGGTGGTGGAGGCAATGGTCGCGCTGGTACTGGCAGACCACAAGCTGCGGCACCGGGGGCAGGTGGGATAGACCGCATCCGATGCTTGATCGTCACCCCGGACTTGCTCGGGATTTATCCCCTTGGGCCAAGGAGGCGGGCCACGTCGCGCCGAATTTCAAGTTCGTTGTTCCCCCGCGAAGGCGGGGGCCCAGACTGTGCTCCCGCCTTCGCGGGAGCACAACAAAGCTGCCCTTGGTTATGGGGGGGTGAATGGGATAGCTGTCGACTTGATCCCGGGTTCGGCTTGTTCCTCAGCGGCGCAAGGCAGCGGGACCCCGGGTCAAGCCCGGGGTGACGGCAAGGGCCGGGTCGCGCCCCTCAATCCGCAAACGGATCGCGTACCAGGATCGTGTCCTCGCGCTCCGGGCTGGTCGACACCAGCGCGACCGGGCAACGGATCAGTTCCTCAATCCGCTTGATGTATTTGATCGCCGCTGCCGGAAGGTCTGCCCAACTCCGCGCGCCCGCCGTCGATTCATGCCAGCCGGGCAGCGTTTCATAGATCGGCTCAACACCTGCCTGATCGGCATAATGCGCGGGGAAATAATCGAGCTCAGCGCCGTTCAGCCGGTATCCAGTGCAGATCTTCACCTCGTCAAACCCGTCGAGCACGTCGATCTTGGTCAGCGCGATGCCGGTGATGCCGCCCACTGCCGCTGATTGCCGCACCAGCACCGCATCGAACCAGCCACAGCGCCGCTTGCGCCCGGTGACGGTGCCGAATTCATGGCCGCGCTCGCCCAGCCGCTCGCCGGTCGCGTCGGCCAGTTCGGTGGGGAAGGGGCCGCTGCCGACCCGCGTCGTATACGCCTTGGCGATGCCCAGCACAAAGCCAACCGCGCTCGGCCCCAGCCCGGAACCGCCCGCCGCTGTGCCCGCAATGGTGTTGGACGATGTAACGAAGGGATAGGTGCCGTGATCGACATCGAGCAGCACGCCCTGCGCCCCTTCGAACAAGATGCGCTTGCCGCGCGCGCGCGCCTCGCTCAGCATCCGCCAGACGGGCTGCACATAGGGCAGCACAAAGCCCGCAATCTCGCGCAGGTCAGCGATCAACGCGGCCCGGTCAATCGGCGGTTGGCCAAACCCGGCCCGCAGCGCATCATGATGCGCGGTCAGCCGGTCAAGCTGTGAGCCCAGTTCGTCGAGATGGGCCAGATCGCACACCCGGATTGCGCGCCTGCCAACCTTGTCCTCATAAGCCGGGCCGATGCCGCGCCGCGTGGTGCCGATTTTGCCATCGCCGCTGGCATCTTCCCGCAACGCGTCAAGATCGCGGTGGAAGGGCAGGATCAGCGCGCAATTATCCGCGATCATCAGCGTATCGGGGGTGATCGTGACGCCCTGGCCGCGCAGCTTCTCCACCTCGGCCTTCAGCGCCCATGGATCAAGCACCACGCCATTGCCGATCACGCTGGGTGTGCCGCGCACAATGCCCGATGGCAGCAGCGACAGCTTGTACACCTTTTCGCCCACCACAAGCGTGTGCCCGGCATTATGCCCGCCCTGAAACCGCACGACGACATCGGCGCGCTCGGCGAGCCAATCGACAATCTTGCCCTTGCCCTCATCGCCCCATTGGGCACCGATTACTGCTACGTTGGCCAAGGCCGTTCCTGTGTCAATTTCGTGAAGCCGGAAGCCCTAATAGGCTCGTGCGCCAGCGTCCATGTTAAATGCGGGCACGGCGATCCAGATTCGGTGGCGATATCCCCGGCGCACGGACTGGGCTATGCTGGGGATTATCACGCGCTTTAGAGGTGGATAATGCCAAAGGCGGTCATCGCGGGAGCAGGAATTGCGGGGCTTTCGGCGGCAATAGCGCTGCGCCGCGCGGGCTGGCAGGTCGCGGTGTATGAACAGGCGGCGGCGTTCGCCCCGCTTGGTGCGGCGCTCAGCCTGTGGCCCAATGCCATGGCGGCGCTGGAGCGATTGGGGATGGCTGACCGCGTTGCGGCCGCAGGTGCGCCATTACGGGCGATGCTGCTCGCTGATTGGCGCGGCAAGCCGATCATCGCGCGCCGCGACATGGCCGAACCTGCGGTAATGATCACCCGGGCGCGGTTGCATGAAACGCTGATGGTCGCGCTTGATGATGTTGAGGTGGTGCTAAATGCCCCGATTCAAAGCGTTCGACAGCATCAGGTGGGCGTTTTCGTGTCGTTCACCAATGGCGATACCGTCTCCGCCGATCTGTTGATTGACGCAGGCGGCATCAGGTCACCGATCGCGGCGTCCTATACCGCGCCCGGCGCGTTTCGTGGCTATGGCGGGGTGCTGGCGTTGTCCGATGCAGTATCAGGCCCTGGCCTTGACGGGCTGGCAGCGGAATATTGGGGCTGGGGCGAACGCGTTGGCGTATTCGACCTGCCCGATCATCGCCGCTACTGGTTCTACATGGCAGATCAGCCACCAATGGCCCCCGCACCAACCCATGCGCATATCGCCGCGCGGATGAACGGCTGGCCCGGCTCCGTCACCGTCGCAATAGCGGCGACACCTGCCGATCGGCTGATCCCCGTGCGTATTCACGCCAAGTTCGCCCCAAAATCACTCGGACAGGGGCGGGTGATCAGCGTGGGTGATGCAGCGCATGCGATGGAGCCCAATCTGGGGCAAGGTGCCTGTCAGGCGATAGAGGACGCTGCAATGTTGGGGATGATTGCAAGGCAACATCGCCCAGAGGACATCCTGACACTGCTCGAAAAAAACCGGCTCAAGCGTGTTGGGGCGATTGTGAATCGGGCAGCAGAGGGCAAGCACGGCGCCCACGGCCTGTGGGTGAAACAAGCGGCGATGCGTACGCTGATGCGCAACTTGCCAGCATCGATTACCGAACGGATTGTACGGTCCGTTCAAACCCTGCCCGCCTAAATCGCCTGCGCGGTTCCCCCCGCCAGCACATGCGTGCAAAGCTGCGCTTCTGGCGTATCGCCCGGCTCCAGCGCGGCCACGGTTGCCCAGCCGTCAGCGCGCATCTGCGCCGCCAGCGCCGGATCGGTGCCGATGGGGACAAATAGTCGCCGCCGTTCGGCAGGTGCAAGGCCGCTGTCGACAATCGCATCAGCATAGAGCGAAAAGCCGATGGCGGGTTCTTCCGCCCCGCCTTCGTGCAGCACGGTATAGCTGCCACCGCGCCCGATTTCGCCGCGCACGCCGCCCGCGAAAATCGAAAAGCCGATCCAGCTTTGATATTCAAAGCCGTGGCGCTCGGTGGGATCAAGCGTGAGTGCCACCTTGCCCTTCAGGCTCTGCGCAATCGCCCATAGCCCGTCGAGACGTGATGTCAGCGCGCCGCCCGCATCGAACGCACACAGCCGGTCATGCGCCATATCAAACGGCCCTGCCGCCTCGATCAGCGGCAGATAGGCGGGGGCCAGCGCCGCGACGGCGGCTGCATCCTTGGCATCCAGCCGGTCTTTCAGCGCCTCAATTCGGTCGCCGGGCACCGGAAACGGCCCTGCCGCCAAAATATCGACCAGATCAGGCAGCGTAAAATCAATCGAGATATCCGCCACGCCCGCCGCCGTCAGCGCCTCCACCGCCAGGCTGGCGATTTCCTGTGCCGCCGCCACATTGTCCAGCCCAATCAGCTCGCAGCCGATTTGGCGGGCCTCGCGTTCTGGATCGAGTTCGGACGCGCGCAGTTTCAGCACCGGCCCGGCATAGCTCAGCCGCACGGGGCGCGGGTGGTGGGCCATCCGCGTGGCGGCAATCCGCCCGACCTGCGCGGTGATATCAGGCCTGATCGCCAGCGTGCGCTGCGACACCGGATCGACATAGCGCACCGCATCAATCGTGCGCGACGCCTTTAACCGCTGGGCAAGCCCTTCGAAAAATTCGACCAGCGGCGGATCAACGCGTTCATAGCCATGCGCGAACGCCGCCCCCAGCACGCGCGATTCCAGCCGCGCAGCGACATCGGCGAACGGGGGCAGGCGATCGTGAAAGCCTTCGGGAAGCAGGGAGGTGGTCATCAATAATCCTTCTCCCTCTCCCCATTGGGGAGAGGGTCGGGGAGAGCGAGAATTTGTCTAGAACGACAGCGCCATCACCGTCTTCACGCCCGGCAGCGCGCGGACATTGGCGATGAGCGCGGGGGTAACGGGTTCGTCGAGCGACAACAGCACGATTGCCTCACCCCCTGCGGTGCGACGGCCAAGGTGGAAAGTGCCGATGTTGATGCCCGATTCGCCCAGCGTCGTGCCGAGCCGCCCGATGAACCCCGGCGCGTCTTCATTCACCACATAGAGCATATAGCCCGCCAAGTCGGCCTCAACCTTGATCCCGAACAGTTCGACCAGGCGTGGTGCTGCATCGCCAAACAAGGTGCCCGCAACCGACTTGTCTCCGGCATCGGTCTTCACCGTCACGCGCACCAATGTGTGGTAATCGCCTTCGCGATCATGCCGAATTTCGCGCACGTCGATGCCGCGTTCCTTGGCCAGGAACGGCGCGTTGACCATGTTCACGATATCGGAATGCACGCGCATCATGCCTGCCAGCACCGCACTGGTAATGGGCTTTTGATTGAGTTGCGCGGCGGCGCCTTCAACCTCGACCGAAATACCCGAAAGCGCCCCGTGCGCGAGCTGGCCGACCAGTGAGCCGAGCTTTTCGGCCAGCGCCATATAGGGCTTTAGCTTGGGGGCTTCTTCGGCGGACAGCGACGGCACGTTTAGCGCGTTGGTGATGCCGCCAGTCACGAGGAAATCGGCCATCTGCTCGGCCACCTGAAGTGCCACATTGACTTGCGCCTCGGTGGTCGATGCCCCCAGATGCGGGGTGGAAACAAAGCCGGGCGTGCCGAACAGCGGCGACGCTGTTGCTGGCTCGGTCTGGAACACATCAAGCGCCGCACCCGCGATATGGCCCGAATCGAGGCCCGCCTTCAGCGCCGCTTCATCAATCAATCCGCCCCGCGCGCAATTGATGATGCGCACACCCTTTTTGGTCTTGGCGAGGTTTTCAGCCGACAAGATGTTGCGGGTCTGATCGGTCAGTGGCGTGTGGAGCGTGATGAAATCGGCCCGGGCGAGCAGATCATCGATCGTCACTTTTTCCACGCCCATTTCCAGCGCGCGTTCCGGCGTCAGGAACGGATCATAGGCGATGACCTTCATCTTCAGGCCAAGTGCCCGGTCCGCGACGATGGAGCCGATGTTACCAGCGCCAATCAGCCCCAGCGTTTTGCTGGTCAGCTCCACGCCCATGAAGCGGTTTTTTTCCCACTTGCCCGCCTGGGTGCTGGCATCTGCCTCTGGCAATTGCCGGGCAAGCGCGAACATCAGCGCAATGGCGTGTTCAGCGGTGGTGATCGAATTGCCGAACGGGGTGTTCATGACAACGACACCCTTGGCCGATGCGGCGGGGATATCGACATTGTCCACGCCAATCCCGGCGCGCCCGATCACTTTCAAATTGGTGGCGTGCTCCAGGATCGCCTTGGTGACTTTGGTCGAGCTGCGGATGGCGAGGCCGTCATATTGGCCGATGATCGCCATCAGCTCTTCGGGCGTCTTGCCGGTGATTTCATCAACTTCCACGCCGCGTGCGCGGAAAATGGCGGCGGCATTGGGGTCCATTTTGTCGGAAATGAGGACTTTAGGCATATCGATATCCTTGATGTCACCGTCACCCCGGCCTTGAGCCGGGGTCCCGCTTCTTGTTGCGGGCGGTGGAGAGAAAAGCGGGACCCCGGGTCAAGCCCGGGGTGACGAGGAGGTTGTGTTCAGCCGGCCTTCGCCGTCGCATAGGCCCAGTCGAGCCATGGGCCGAGTGCCACGATATCGGCGGTGTCGACCGTCGCGCCGCACCAGATGCGCAGGCCCGGCGGCGCATCGCGGTACCCCGCCACGTCAAACGCTGCGCCTTCTTTTTCCAGCGCACCGGCCATTTTCTTGATGAACGCCTCGTCCGATCCCGCCACCGTCAGGCAGACGCTGGTTTTGGACCGGGTCGCTGGATCAGCGGCGAGATGGCCCAGCCAGTCGCGCTCCGCCACAATCGCGTCGAGCGCGGCGGCATTGGCATCGCTGCGCGCCATCAGCCCGGAAAGGCCACCCAGCGTTTCGGCCCATTCCAGCGCGAAGATCACGTCTTCCACCGCCAGCATCGACGGGGTGTTGATCGTCTCGCCCTTGAAAATGCCCTCTGCCAGCGCGCGCTTTGAAACCAGCCGGAAAATCTTGGGCAGCGGCCAGGCGGGCGTGTAGCTGGTCAGCCGTTCCACCGCGCGCGGGCCGAGGATGAGGATGCCGTGCGCGCCTTCGCCGCCCAGCACTTTTTGCCAGGAAAAGGTCGTCACATCCAGCTTGTCCCACGGCATATCATACGCGAACACCGCGCTGGTCGCGTCAGCAAAGGTCAGCCCTTCGCGCGTATCGCTGATCCAGTCGCCATTGGGCACGCGCACGCCGCTGGTGGTGCCGTTCCAGGTGAACAGCACGTCATGGCCTTGATCAATCGTCGTCAGATCGGGCAGCTCGCCATAATCGGCCTGCAGCACGGTGGGGTTCAGCTTGAGCTGCTTCACCGCATCGGTGACCCAGCCCTCGCCAAAGCTTTCCCACGCGACGGCGGTAACCGGGCGGGCGCCCAGCATCGTCCACATCGCCATTTCATAGGCACCCGTGTCAGACGCAGGCACAATGCCGATCCGGTGCGTATCGGGCACGCCCAGGATTTTGCGGGTCAGGTCAATCGCATGCTGCAACCGCGCCTTGCCGATTTTGGAGCGGTGCGAACGGCCAAGCGATTCGGTTGCCAGTTTGGCGGCATCCCAGCCCGGCGGCTTGGCGCACGGACCCGATGAGAAAAACGGGCGCGCCGGTTTTGTGGTGGGTTTTGGGGGTGTGGACGCAGTGGTTGCGTCGATAACGGCAGAATCAGTCATGTCAGTCTCTCCTCACAGAGAGCACGCGCGGCGTTGGGACCGCGTGGCCCACTTACCGCCCTAGCGGCGTGGCGGGGCCTGTCAATACGGCCATGGGTGATTGTGATGGCGTGATTGCTATTGGGGATTTGCCACTGGCAACAGTTGCGGTAGGGCGAATCAATGAATGATCCAAAAGTGCCCGACCGTGTCTTTGCCCCTGCAGCAGAAGATGCCGAAACCGCCAAAGGGCAGGTTTCAACCCCGCAAACCGAGCATCCGGCGTATAGCCTTGCCTTTCAGGATATGGACTTCTTGTTGCGGGAAGATTTGCGCCCGGTGCGGTTCCAACTTGAATTGCTGAAGCCCGAACTGGTGTTTCAGGAAGCCAATATTGGGTCGACTTTTGTTTTTTACGGATCGGCGCGCATTCCAGAGCCGTCAAAAGCGCAGGCGTTGCTTGATCGCGCGGAAACGGACGAGGCGCGAAAGGTCGCGCAAAGCCTGGTCGCCAAATCGCATTATTATGATGTGGCCCGCGACCTGGCCCGGTTGGTGAGCGAATGCCCGCGCGACGATCATGGCAAGCGGCAATTCGTCGTTTGTTCGGGCGGCGGGCCGTCGATCATGGAAGCGGCGAATCGCGGTGCTGCCGACATCGGGGCTGAATCAATCGGGCTGAACATCGTGCTGCCGCACGAACAGGCCCCCAATCCTTACGTCACGCCTTCGCTAAGCCTGCAATTCCACTATTTCGCGCTGCGAAAGATGCATTTTCTGCTCCATGCGCGCGCTTTGGCGGCGTTTCCGGGCGGTTTCGGTACGTTTGATGAGCTGTTTGAGCTGCTGACGCTGATTCAAACCGGCAAGATCAAGCCGATTCCCGTGCTGCTGTTTGGCCGCGCATTCTGGAACCGCGTGGTGAATTTTGACGCGCTGGTGGAAGAGGGCGTCGTGTCCGCCCGCGACCTGAGCATCTTCACCTTCGTCGAAACCGCGCAGGAAGCCTGGGACGTGGTCCGCAACTTTTACCGCGAGATGCCGGACCCGATCGAATAACGACCGGGGCCAGCAACCATTCTTACTCCGCCGCAGGCACCGCGGCGTTATCGGCAGTGACCGCGGCATCATCGGGCGTCGTCGTTGTTTCGGCGGCAGCAGCTTCGGGCGCTGCAGGCAGCGGCAGGTTTGATCCCTGTGCGTTCAGCCACACGATGACATTTGCGCGGTCCTGCGGGTTGGCGAGACCGGCAAAGCTCATCTTGGTGCCCGACGCAAACTTGCGCGGGTTGGTGAGCCATTCGTTCATCGCCGCGAAATCCCAGTTGCCGCCCTTTGCCGTCAAGACGTCGGAATAGGCAAAACCGGCCTGTTTGGCGATTGGCTTGCCCAAAATGCCCCACAAATTGGGGCCGATGCCATTCGCGCCACCTTCAACCGCATTGTGGCATGATCCGCATTTCTTGAACACTTCGGCACCCTTGGCGAGATCGGCAGAGGCCATCATCACTTCAATCGGCATGTCCGGCACGGCAGGACCATCGGCGCTGGCTTCCACGGCCCCCTCGATTGGATAGCCGGGCTTTTCAAGCGGCTCGTGCTTGAAGAGAAGGCTGCCCACCATGCCAAAGCCCAGCGCCACAAACAGCGCGGCCAGAACCCAGCCTGCAATCGTATTGGTCCGAATATCCATTTGGGTAGCGCGCCTCTTGTAAAACTTGGCCCCCTTTAGGTTCGCAAGTGCAGCACTGCAAGCGCGCTTGCCGTTGCGCGCTCGCATCGATAGGCGCGACCGCGATGGAAAATTTTGCAGCGCCCGCCCGTCCGATCGTCGCCGACATGGCCGCCGCAGCGGCGCAACACCCTGAGCGGGCGGTTGCCTTTCAGGGCGCGCCGGGCGCGAATTCGCACGTTGCTGCAGTGCAGGCATTCCCCCAGGGCTTGCCCCTGCCCTGTTTCGACTTTGCTGATGCGATAGAGGCGGTGCAGGATGGGCGGGCCGATTGCGCGATTATTCCCATCGAAAATTCGCTGCATGGCCGGGTGGCGGATATGCACTTTCTGCTGCCCGAATCGGGGCTGGTGATTACCGGCGAGCATTTTCTGCCGATTCGCCACGCGCTGATGGGCACGGGCACGCGGGATGATGTCCGCGAGGCGATGAGCCACCCCCAGGCGCTCGGCCAGTGCCGCCACTGGCTGCGCGATCACGATATCGCGCCGATCGCCTATCCCGATACGGCGGGCGCAGCAGCGGTGGTGGCAGAGCGGGCTGACCCGGCGATTGCAGCGCTCGCGCCTCCCGGTGCAGCCGCGATCTATGGCCTGAACCTGCTGGCCGAAGACCTGGCCGATGCAGATCATAATACGACTCGGTTCGTGGTGCTCGCGCGTGGTGGTCGCCCCGTCGAGGGCGACGGGCCGTTCATGACGACGCTGATCTTCGAGGTGAAGAACGTCCCCGCCGCGCTCTACAAGGCGCTGGGCGGTTTCGCGACCAATGGCGTCAACATGACGAAGCTGGAGAGCTATCAGCGCGGCGGCAGCTTTGCCGCGACCGAATTCTACGCCGATATCGTCGGCAAGCCCGGCGATCCGGCGCTTGATCGGGCGCTGGAAGAACTCGGCTTCCACTCCAAATGGGTGCGGCTACTGGGCACCTATCGCCAGGCACGGGCGCGGGGATAGGTGGGGTTGGGCTGCCGATGCGGCTGTATCGAAAGCCGCGCCAGCCTGCTGGAACGCACGGCGCCCTTTTTTTAAAGTCATGCTGAACTTGTTTCGGCATCCACCGAGGCACACGGACCGGATCTGCTGGGGCGCGTTGGACCGTTAAAAAAGTTCAGGGTGGCGGCAGACAATATAGGGACCTTCGATCAGATAAGACTGGGTCGGAGCCTCTTGGTGCGAATGGCCGGTTTTTGGTGGGAAGTGGTCATTTGAAGTCAAAGCTCGGGTTTGTGTTTCAGCTTAAGCGAACTCCATCGCTTCACGGCATAAATAATGGTAATTATGGTAATAATTGGCCAACCGTATAGGTAGCTAGCGCTTGCCAAATCCGCCGGATACCATGGCTGAGAGCCCTTCGTTGACAAACCCAACGCTAAAAACCAAATAGTGGCGCAGACAAGGGTCTGAGCAATTATGGCAAAGACGAAAAATGCGCGCATCGGGTGCTTTTAGACGAAATTGCGGTTCATTGGAATGTTCGCAACTGGGGCGAAAGCCGCCGCTCAAGTTGATGCCTTAACGACCTACCCCGCCGCCCAGGCACTCAACAGCGTGTGCGCAATCGCATAGGGCGGGGGTGCCAGGAACGGCCCCGGTTCGCCCGCCAGCACGGCCTGCACCACCGCGCGCTCCACCCAGATCGCATCTTCCAGCTCATTGGTGTCGAGCGTGATCACGTCATCCTCGGCAGTCGCGACACACGCCATCATCAGTGATGACGGGAACGGCCAGGGCTGGCTGGCGATGTAGCGCACGTTTGATACGCGCACGCCCGCTTCCTCAAAAATCTCGCGCGTCACGGCTTCTTCCATCGATTCGCCGGGTTCCAGAAAGCCGGCCAGCGCCGAATAGCGTCCGGCCGGCCAGGCGGGTTGGCGGCCCAGCAGCGCGCGGCCATCATGTTCGGCGATCATGATCACCACCGGGTCAACGCGGGGGAAATGTTCCGCCTGGCAATTGCCGCACTGGCGCGCCCAGCCAGCCCGAAACATTGTCGTCGGCGTGCCGCAATTGGCGCAAAACTGGTGGCGGCTATGCCAGTCGAGCAGGCTGCGCGCTGCGGCATAGGTTGCCGCCTCGCCCGGCGCGAATTGATCCAGCATCGCGAACAACCGCATCGATCGCCCCAGCGGCGCGCGCATGCCCGGCTGGAACGCCGCAAAATGTGGGCGATCACCGTCGAGCCCCAGCAGGATCAGTTCGGCATTGTCGGGCAGATCGGCCAGGCTGCCCCAGTCGAGCATCCCGTCGCCCGTCAAGCTTGGCTCAAAATTATCGAGCTTCAACACACGGGCACGCCAATCAGCGGTTACCGCTGCCAGCGCATCGGCATCGTGGCGCAGCCGATCAGCGCGGTCGAGTAAGCCGCCTGTAAAACCGGGGGTCATCGCCGCGCCGCTTATTGCGCGAGATCGGTATAGAGCGCCTTGGTGAAATCACGCCGCAGCGGCCATTTTTCGCCCGGCAGGTAATTGACCATCACCGTCGCGCGCAGTTTTCGGACCGGATCAACCCAGGCAATCGTGCCAGCCGCACCGCCCCAGCCATAGGTGCCCTTGGAAGGACCGCCGGGGATATCGACCAGATAGACTGAACCACCCGCACCAAAGCCCTGCATCGGCCCCGATGCGCCACCGGTATTCGCCACCGCGCCGCCATAACGAACGCCCTCTGGCAGCAGGTTCGACATTGCCAGCGCCACCGTGGCGGGTTTCATCAACCGTTTGCCGTCCAGCGTCCCGCCATTTTGCAGCATGTGCAGAAACCGGTCATAATCATGCGCCGACATCACCAGCCCGGCACCGCCATAGGGGAAGCTGGGCGGCTTCAGGAAGATTGAGGTTGCACCGGGATCAAGCGGCACACGGTTTGCGCCAACCCAGGTATAGCCCGTCACCAGCCGCGCGGCATCTTTGCCGGGCACCGTGAAATAGCTCGAATTCATCTTCAGCGGGGTGAAGATGTGCTTTTGCAGATAGGTTTCAAACGGCATGCCGCTGGCCACTTCAACCACGCGGCCCAGCACGTCGAGCCCGATCGAATAGCTCCATTTGGTGCCTGGTTCAGCGATTAGTGGCAATTTGCCGACGCGATCGGCGAACTCCGCCAGGCTTTTCGGGCGCGCCAGCCGCAATTGTGCCTCTACCTGCTCATTGGCGCTGAACGGGGTGATGCCCTGGCGCTCATATTCTTTCAGCAAAGGGCCGGTGGTGATGATGGTGTACCCCAGCCCGGCGGTGTGCGTCATCAAATGGCGGACCGTGATCGGCGTTGTGGCCGGGCGCGCGGTGAGATCCTTGGTGGGATCGACCAGCACCGTCATATTCTTGAACGACGGGATAAAATCAGAAACCGGCTGATCCAGCTTTAACTTGCCCTGTTCGATCAGCATCATCGCTGCCATCGCGGTAATCGGCTTGGTCATCGAATAGACGCGCCACAGCGAATTTTCATCGGCCTTGGCGGCGCCCGCATCGCTGGCAATCATGCCCGCCGCGATCACCGTTGGGGCCGCATCGCCGCGCCCAACGGTGGCGACAACGCCTGGCGTCTTGTCGGTCGCGGGATAGCTGTCGATCAGCGCTTTGGACTGGGTTAGCGGCGCGCGTTCCATCACCGTTGGCGTGGGCTGGCGTTGTGCTTCGCCCGCAAAAGCCGCGCCTGCGGTCATCGCGAGCAGCGCTGTGCCAAAAGCCAGATTCCGGGTCGTCAACGCCATGCTCATCTCCATCATCATGCTTGTCCTAACCGGGCCGCCCCAACCTGACGGCTTTGGCGAACACGGTGGGCAGTCCTGCCGAATCAAGCGCATTAATCGCCCACCACTCGCTGTCTGCCGGGGCTTCATGCCCCTCGGCGCGTCCGCTCGCAAGCGACAGTTCGAGGGTGAAATGCGTAAAGGCGTGGGTGACCCGCCCGGCGGCGATCTGCCAGTCGATTCCGGGCAGCGGCGCGCCATCCAATCCAGGTGGAGCCTCCGTCCAGGGGCCGCTGGGCAGCGCGCGCATGCCGCCCAGCAATCCCTTGGCCGGGCGGCGAACCAGCAGGACATGGCCGTCGCGCTCCAGCCAGAAAACAATGCCGTGTCGCTGGGGTTTGGCCTTTTTGGCCAGCTTGGCGGGATAGGCGGTCGGCGCGCCCTGCGCTGTGGCCCGGCAATGGGGGCGGAGCGGGCATAACAGGCACCGGGTGGCGCGCGGGCCGCACAGGCTGGACCCTAAGTCCATCATGGCCTGAGCGAAATCACCGGCGCGACTGGCTGGGGTGATCTGGTCGGTTGCCTGGCGGATCAGCGGTTTGGCGGCGGGCAGCGGCGTGTCAATCGCAAACAGCCGCGCAACCACGCGCTCAACATTGCCGTCCACCACCACCGCGCGCTGGCCAAAGGCAATCGCGGTGATGGCAGCCGCAGTATAATCGCCAATGCCGGGCAGCGCGCGCAGTGCCGCCTCATCCGCCGGGAAAGCGCCGCCATGGTCGCGCACCACCGCGCGCGCGCACGCCAGCAGATTGCGGGCGCGCGCATAATAGCCAAGCCCCGCCCATGCCGCCATCAGATCGGCATCGGGCGCTGCTGCCAGATCGTGCACCGTCGGCCAGCGGGCGAAGAATTCGGCAAAGCGCGGCTTCACGGTTGCGACCGTGGTCTGCTGCAGCATGATTTCTGACAGCCACACGCGATAGGGATCGGCCCGCGCACCCGGGCGGTTGCGCCACGGCAAGTCGCGGGCATGGCCATCATACCAGCCGAGCAGGGCAGCGGCGATGCTTTCATGATCGGAGAGCTTGGCGTCCACCGCGTCGCTATGGCATGGGGGCCGATATGAGCAACAGCGACGTTTCACATCCCCCGGCCGCAGCGAAGCCCAAAAAGGCCAAGCCAGCGGTGGAGGCCAAGCCCAGCGCGAATCGGGGCGGGCCCGCACGGGCGGTGGCTGATCTGTTGCCTGATGTTGGCGGGGCAGCGTTTCGGCGGTACGGTTTTGTCCAAAGTGCCGTCGTCAGCCGCTGGGCGGAAATCGTCGGGCCGCGTTACGCCGCGGTGTCCGCGCCCGAATCGATTAAATTTCCGCACGGCAAACGGGCAGAGGGCACGCTGGCGCTGGTGGTGCGCGGCGCGCATGGCCCGATGATGCAGCACATCACGCCGGAGATTATTGAGCGGGTGAACCGGTTCTTTGGCTATGCCGCCATCATCAAGGTCACGATTCGCAGCGGCGATGTGCCCGCGCCGCCGGCCCGCAAGGCACCCCCTTCGATCCGGGCAGTGCCGGTCGAACTGGGCGACAGCCTGCGCGCGATTGCCGATCCTGAATTTAAGGCGGTGCTGGAGGCATTGGCCGCAGGCGTTGCTGCCACGCGCGGCCCGCCCATGATAGAACCACCGGAGCCAGCCGAATGAACCGCCTGATGATTGTCGCTGGCATCGCCCTGTTTAGCCTGGCGGGCAGCGCGCCGGCATCACCGCCGGCCAAACCAGCTGCAAAGGCAACCGCGAAAACTGGCGCAAAACCTGCCGCCGTCGCCCGCGACTGGACGACGACCGTGGCGACAACGGCTGCCGGCAATGTCATCCTTGGCAACCCGAAGGCGCGGGTGAAGGTGATCGAGTATCTGAGCTTCACGTGCAGCCACTGCGCGGAATTTTCCGCCGCATCGGCGCCGGTGCTGAAGGAGCAGTTCATCCGGTCGGGGTCGACATCAATCGAATATCGCCCGATTTCGCGTGATTTACTCGATCTGGGCGCGACGCTGCTGGTGCGATGCGCGGGCGGCCGGGGCTTTGTGGAGGGCGCGGAGGAGATTTTTGCGCGGCAAAGCGAGTGGCTTGGGCTCGGCATTGGCTTTATGGAGCGTGACGCGAAACGCTTTCAGCTTGATACGCCGCTGGAACAGGTGCGGGCCGGGGCGCAGGCAAGCGGGCTGATTGATCTAATGCGCGCACGCGGGCTGACGACCGCGCGCATCAATGCCTGTTTTGCCGACCAGACGATCCTTGCCAAGATGATTGCCAATGGCGAGGCTGCAAGCACGGTGATCAAGGGCACGCCGTCAATCGTGATCAACGGCGTGCCGACTGACGAATTTGTCTGGGAAAAAGTGGAGCCTTTGCTGCGTGCCAAGGGTGCCCGCTGATTTCCCGTCGCCGCTATCCCGCCCCCAACGGGCAAGTTTGACCAAGGAGTATCGTGTGATGAAGCTGCGTTTGATGCTTGCCGTTCTGCCCGCTTTGGCCCTTGCCGGGTGCAACAAGGAAGCGGGCGGCACCGTTTCTGCCCCGGCGGCAGCCGTTGCGGCGGTGGCCGCTCCGGCGGGCAAGGCCTGGACCGATGTTGTATCGCGCACGCCAGAGGGCGGCTTTCGCATGGGCAATCCCGATGCGCCCATCAAGGTGATCGAATATGGATCGCGCACCTGCCCCACCTGCGCCAATTTTGACCGCAACGGCCTGCCGCTGATGAAGGCGGGGCCAATCGCGGCGGGCAAGGTATCCTATGAATTCCGCGATTTCCCGCTGCATCCCTATGATCTGGGGCCGTTGCTGCTGGGCCAGTGCGTTGAGGATGCCGCGCTGTTTCCGATGCTCGATCAGATGATGCTCGAACAGCAGCGCCTGCTCGCGCCGCTGTCGACACTGCCCGAGGAGGTGATCGCCAAGGTGCAGGCGATGCAGCCGCTTGAGGCCGCGACCTTCTGGTCCGAAACGCTGGGGTATCTCGATTTCGTCAAGCAGCGCGGGCTTCCCGAAGCCAAGGCGCGGGCTTGCCTGGCTGACAAGGCAGCCGTCGACAAGGTGGCGCTGAACCTTCAGGCGGCGGATACCCAGTACAAGATTTCGGGCACGCCGACCTTCATCATAAACGGCAAGATCGTCGACGGCGTGCTCGACTGGCCGGGGCTGGAAAAGGCGCTGAAGGCCGCCGGGGCCTGAGCGGGGCGTTCGACTAGGGCGTTCGACCAAGGGGAGGGCAACCAGCGGCATGCAGATCAAGCGGCTTCGACTGACAGGCTTTAAAAGCTTCGTCGATCCCGCCGACCTGCGGATCGAACCGGGGCTGACCGGCATTGTCGGCCCCAATGGCTGCGGCAAATCAAACCTGCTCGAAGCCTTGCGCTGGACGATGGGCGAAAACAGCGCAAAGTCGATGCGCGGTGCCGGGATGGAAGACGTGATCTTCGCCGGCACCGCCACCCGCCCGCAGCGCGACTTTGCCGAGGTATCAATTCTGCTCGACGCGGCCGGTGACGGCATGACCGCAGGCGACGAAACCGAAATCGTGCGCCGGATTGAGCGCGGCGCGGGCTCTGCCTACCGCATCAACGGGCGCGATGTGCGCGCAAAGGACGTGTCGCTGCTGTTCGCCGATGCCGCCACGGGCGCGCATTCGCCCGCATTGGTCAGCCAGGGCCGGATCAGCGCGGTCATTGCCGCGCGCCCCGCCGAGCGCCGGGCAATGCTGGAGGAAGCAGCGGGAATTGCCGGGCTGCATGTGCGCCGCAAGGACGCCGAGCAGNNGCAGAAACTGCGCGCAACCGAGGCGAACCTTGCCAAACTTGATGAACTGATCGGCGAGCAGGAAGCGCGCGCCGCCGCTTTGCGCCGCCAAGCCAAGCAGGCCGAACGATATCGCGCGCTATCCGATCAGATTCGCGTCGCCGAAGCGCGGATGATTTTTGCCCGCTGGCGCGATGCCGCTGCTGCCGCTGATGAGGCCCGCGCCGAAGCCACCACCGCCGACGCCCGCGTGGCGCAGGCTGCAGAGGGGCAACGCGCCGCCGCTGCCTATCAGGCACAGGCCACTGATACGCTGGCGGCCGCGCGGGCGGCATCACTGTCGGCCCGCGACCGGGCGAGTGAGGCTGGGCACCAACTCGCCACCTTGCGCACCGAACGCAGCAGCGTTGATCGCCGCATCGCCGATCTGGCCGAAGCGCAGGCGCGCATCGTGACGGATCGTGAGCGCGAAGGGGCGCTGGCGCATGACGCAGCGGACGCGCTTGCCCGGATCGCCGAGGAAGGGGTGCAGATCGAAGCGCGGCTGGCGGGTGCCACCGCGCGCCAGCCCGCGCTGGAGGCAGCACAAGCCGATGCCGAGCGGGTTGGCCGCGATGCTGATGTGGCGCTGGCACAGGCGCTGGCGGCACAGGCCAGCGAAGCGGCAGAGGCGCGGGTGGCGCAGGCCGCGCTCGCCGCCGCAACCGCGCGGCTGGACCGGGCAACACGCGATGCCGACCGGGTGGCCGCAGAATCGCGCGCCCTGGGCGATAGCGCGCCCCTGCTGGCCCAG
>FSSH01000082.1_pt5 | contig 83055 bp, 77 predicted proteins | sample 1166101 | NCBI WGS metagenome assembly FSSH01 (sample SAMEA32972668, study PRJEB13176) | freshwater metagenome | biome: Drinking water system; feature: Biomass in drinking water that filtered by 0.45 um membrane; material: drinking water | place: USA | collected 2012-12-20 | depth 0 m | reverse complement strand
TGAACTACGATCGCCACGAAGATCGCGGCACTAGCGGGCCAAAGCCGCCATCGTCAAGCTATCAACGGGAACATTCCCGATCAGAACGCCACTTGGGTCGCGCCGGCGAGGCTCCCCCTTCTCCTTCCCCGGCAAAGGCCGGGGCCCAGCGGCGATGTTGCTGGTGGGCAGGCGATGTCTTTGAAACCGATCTCCAGCGTCAGGCGACTCCGGCCGTTGTCGGGAAAGCATGCATGATCAGCCCAAAAAGGCGGATCAGAACTGGCCCTCTGTCGACAACCGATAACCCGCCCCGTTGGGCTGAAACCCCACCAGGCCAAGTTTCTGCGCCACCGCAGGATCGCTCGTCTCGATATCCAGCGTCGCCCGGTAACGGCCATTGCCCCGAATATTCAGCGTCACCCCCTCGGTGCCCGCCTGGCTGAGCAGCGGGACAATCAGCGCGCCGCCTTCGCACCGCACCGTGCCGCTCATCGCCTGAGGCAGGGCAATCGCTGCAATCGAGCCGCTTAGCTGCGCCTTCACCCGGCCCTGTGCAACGGCACATGCGCCGCTATCAAAACGCAGGGTCACCCCTTCCAGGTCGATCCGGTTGATCGGCAGGGGCCCAAACACCGCGCCGGTCGGGATCGATCCGGTCATGTCATCCAGGCCCTGGCTATAACGGCTGGTGCTGATCGCCCCGGTAAGCCCGGGACGGTCACCTTGCGGTGCACCGCTAACCCCCAGCCGAACCCTGCCCAGCAGCAACTGAAACGGGGAAAGCCCGGCGCGAATATCACCCAGCGGCAAATCGCCGATCCGTGCCTCAATCAGTGTCCCATACCACACCGGCCCGCTTACCATCCGCGCCGACAGGCCATAATTGCCCAGCCCCACCAGCCCGAGGACCAGCCGCATCGGCAGGAACACCAGCAGCGCCAGCACGGCGAGCCCGCCGAACAGCACCACGGGCCGGGTTGTCAGCCGTATCTTCATTACAGGCCCTGTATCTTGATCACTAACGTCACCGATATCGTCTGATCGCCATTGTCGGTGGTGGACAGGCTTTCCACCAGCATGCCGTTTGCCTCCAGATCAGCGACCCAGGCGAAAAACGCCGCTGGCCGTGCCGCTGCAATGGCGATCTGCAAGCCGTTATTGGGCTGGGGTGATACATTGGTCAGGGCAAATCCGGCCTCTGCTGCGCGTTCGCGCACCACGGTTTCCAATGGGGCAGTCATCGGCGCGGCGCGGCTGCGTTGGGCAATCTTCACGCTTTCCAGTTGCCCTTCAATTTCGGCCAGCCGCAGCACCGCATTGTTATGCCGCACGCGGGCGTCCGCCAGCCCGTCGCTCACCGGCCGCACCAGCGCGAACCAGAACAACGTCACAAACGCCAGCGCGGCCGCCGCCAGCACCAACCGTTTTTCCCGCAGCGACAGCGCGCCGAACCATGCCCGAAGCGCAGCGGTCATTTGGGCGCGACCGTGATGCGGCCGGTCAACCGGTTGTTGCTTTGTTCAAACGTGCTCGTCGTCGCGGTATAGCCTTGCGCGTTGATTTCCCGGATCACGTCGTAAACCTGCCCTTCTGTCTGCGCGGCAATGGTCACCAGCGCGGCCCCCTTGGCGTCAAAATTCAGCGCGCGCACCTCTGTGCCGGGCACACCCCGGATCGCGCCATAGATGGCCGCCGCCGTCGCGCTGAAGCCCCGGCCTGGCCCGCGCAACCGCACCAGCCGCGCATCAAGCTGGCGCGCGGCATCATTTACCGATTCGCCCCGCGCCAGCCCTTGCCGGGCCAGCAGATCGGCACGCCGCTCAATCGCATCGGCGGCAAAACCATATTGCATTATCTGCACCAGGCTGATCAGCAGCGTGATGCTCAGGATTGCCACGAGCAGCCAGCCCATTCGCCGCACCAGCGGCCAATCAATCGCCCGGCGGTGGCGCTTGGCGAAAATGCCCTGCCGCAGATCAATCGCCGGAGCACCGGCAGCGGTAATGATCGCCGCCTCAATCGCGTCGCGCGACATGATGGTTGGCACGATGCCGCCGGTCACCAACGGCGTCAATTGCGGGTCATGCGCAAAACCGGTTGCGGCACCCCGCACCACCGCATCCCCACCCAGATCGGCTTGCAAAAAGCCCTCGTCCGGGCGCGGCAACAGCATCGGTGCGGGTATCATCACATCGGGATTAATCCCGGCATGGGCAAGATCGACCAGCCAGCGTTGCATCTGCGCGGTCGACACGACGCCAATCGGGCGATCCGGGTCGTTGGCATCCCCTGTCGTTTCGCGCCCAACGGCCAGATGCAGGTCGGCCATTGGCGACGCGCTGGCTTCGGCCACCAGCACCCGGGCTGCTGCCACTGATTGCGCTTGCGACCGATCAGGCAGGCTCGCCCAGTGCAGCGTCACATCCTCAGCCGGCACCACAACCACTGACGCGGCCATTTCACCTTCGGGCAAACCATCGCCCCGCGCGACAATCGCGCCGCCATCGATTTTCACCCAGCGGTGGCTGTCCACCGCACTGGTCGGCAGGAACAACACGGTGGTTTCAGCGCCCATGCTCATGCCGGATCGCCCCAGGCGCGTGACACCAGCCGCGCAGGCTGCACGGTCGCGTCAATCAAGGCGCTCTCGGTCAATTCGCTTCCCCCCAATTCAACGTCGATCCGCAGCGCGAACCATCTGGTCGTCACCGCCGTTTGCGCCTGCGCATCAGGAAACACGATCACCCCGCGCAGCGCCGGCAACTTCCAGAACGCCTCAGTGCTCGTATAGCCTATCGCTGGCCGTTCAAGCAGCAGTGCGCGTGCCTGATCCACCGTCAGCGTATCGGGCAGCAGCATCGCGAACAACGGTGCCTGTTCCGGCAACAATGTGTTGACGTTGATGCGCGATGGCTGGGCACGCGGCTGTGCGCAAATCCAGGGGCGGATTTTGGCGTAAATCTGCGGCGTTACCTCAGCAACTGCGCGCATCTCGCTGATATCGCTGATCATCGTATTGGCGGTGCGATAGCCGGTCTGGCGGCCACCATAGCTTTCATCCTCTGCGCCATTGGGCAGCGGGGTATTGTCGCTGTCGATCCAGTCGGCGGTTGCCGCTGCAATCGTTGCGCCCGATTGGCGGGGGATGCCAACCAGCGCCATCAGCCGGGTAAATTGGACAATCGCTGCCGGGCGCGCGACGAGCACGCCGGGGCCGCCGCTGACGACCAGGCCGTTCAGGTTGAAGCAGTTTCCGCCATCAATCACCGTCGCGGTGGCAAGCCCGCCGGGAACGGGCAATCGGAAGGGACGTCCACTCCAGCCCCCGGCCAACGTCACCACCGTCGTATTGGCCGACAACAGCGAATCGATCCGCGTCGTCGCCAGCGTTTCCGCTGCCATTGCATAGCCGCGCGCCTGTTCAACCGCGATCATGTTGGACGCAAGCCGGGTCGACAGCCGCAGCTTTTCGAGCGCGGTTGCCGCCAGCACGGCAATCACCGCGACCAGCAACAGCACCGTCAACAGCGCCGCGCCCCGCTCACGCTCTGGCAGGATGATGCGATCAGCCCGCACTGCCGGGCGCTCCCTCAGCGGGCAGGGCATAGCCCGTGCCGACGACATATACGCTGCGAAACCGCGTGCCATCGCTGCGCGTGACGACCATTTCCATTGCATCGGGCAGCGCGATGCCGGGTTTTTGTTCCCAGCGGTCGCTCCATGCCCCGGCAATGCGGTAGCGCAAATCAATCCCGCGCACCGAACGGAGTAATATGGCGGGCGCAAGCGGATTGGCCCCGTCCAGCATCGGATAGGCGATGCGTTGCAAATTGCCGCCATCCAGCCGGTATTCCACCTTTTGCTGGCCCGATCGGGGGGCATCATCCAAATTGGTCCAGCCGCTGCGCACCAGCTGCAGCATCGGCGCGCCGATTGAACCACTGGCACCAATAAAGCCGGGCATCGGCGTGCCATCCTGATCGCGCACGGCCCGATCAGAGGCCTGGGCAAGATCAGCCGACAACGCCGATGACAATCGACCAAAAGCCGCGATATCATCAAGCCGCGCCGCCGTGGCTGATTGCGCGCGGACGCTGAACGTCAGCAACGCCACACCGGCGGCAGCGAGCAACCCGAAGATCAACAGCGCGATCATCATTTCAATCAGGGTAAAGCCAGTTTCGGCGGCGCGGCGCATCATGGCTGTTGCCCGCCTGGCAAGGCAACCGTGCGTGCCGCGACCGGACGGTTGGGTGGCCGCACCACGGTCAACCTGCCCAGCGCGGTCCCGGTCGTGTCGCTGACGGTAACGTCGATGCGAACGGCACCCTGATCACCCAGCGGCGCAGCGATCCGCTGCCAGTTCCACGAACGCCCGCCATTATCCTCCACACCGTTGCTGACGCCCGTCACCGGGGGCTGCGCATCGGTAAGCGTTTCAACCGCAACATTACGCGCCACGATCTGCGCCATCATCGTGCGATCAAGGCTTGATGCGCTGCGGATAATCGCGCCCTCCAGCCTGATCAGCGCCATCGCCGCCAGCGCGAACACCGCCAGCGCCACCATCATCTCAATCAGCGAAAAGCCCGCCTGGGGCTGGCGGTTGCTAACCATCGATCTTCACTTCGCCGTCCGCACCGATATGCACCGTCGCGCTGGCGTCGCCGCCGCGCCGCAACTGCACATCGAATGGCGCATTGGCGAGGCCGGTAGAATCGAAAATCACGCGGTCTCTGCCCTCAGCGCTCAAAATCACCGGGCGGATATCATCGCCCCATCGCGATACCCGAAGCGGCTTTTCGCTGATCGGCTGCCACGCACCCGCCGATCGCCGGTCAAAGCCATAGCCTTCGCGCGACACCCAGATGCTCACTGATCGCCCCTCAACAATCGCGCTGTCATGCGCTGCGCGGGCGCGGGCGGCGAAGCGTTCGGCGTCGTCAATCAATCGGCCACGCGGATCGGGGATCGCCAGCACCACCGCAGCCGAAGCCAGCCCGATAATCGTCACCACGATCATCAGCTCGATCAGCGTAAAGCCGCGCTCTGCCGAGCGCGCGCGGTTACTGCCAGTTGCCGATATCGGCATCGATCCCCTCGCCGCCTTCCTTGCCGTCTGCGCCCAACGTCCAGATATCAATCGCGCCGTGCGTACCCGGCGATGCATATAGATACTCCCGGCCCCACGGGTCTTTGGGCAGTTTTTTGATGTATCCCCCCGCCTGATAGCGCGACGCATCGGTGAGCGAGGCGGGCGCGCTGACCAGCGCGTTCAGGCCGTCTGCGGTGCTGGGATAGCTGATATTCTGCAGCTTATAGAGCTCCAGCCCATCCTCGATAATCGCGATATCGGCCTTGGCCTTTTGCTCGCGCGCGCGGTCGCCACTGGGCAGCACGTTCAGCGCCACAATCGTCGCCAGCAGGCCAAGGATGACGAGGACGACCATGAGCTCAACCAGCGTGAAGCCGTCTTCGGCGGAACGCCGAACGGGCGTGAAGCCGCCTTCGGCGGAACGGCGAGAGGGTGTGAAGCCTCTTATCCAACGGCTTGGCTTTTTTGGGTGGGTGTTACGCATATTACTCCTCATTGCCCGGCAAGCGTGTTGAGTTGCAGGATCGGCAGCAAAATCGACAGCACGATGGTGGCGACAATGCCGCCCATTACCACGATGATCAGGGGCTCCAGCAGCGACAATGCCGTTGCGGTAAAGCGATCAAATTCGCGTTCCAGATAGTCCGCCGCGCGTTCCAGCATCTCGTCCAGCTGACCCGCCGCCTCGCCGCTTGCCGCCAGATAGGTCAGCAAAGGCGGGAACACGCCTGATCGCCGCATCGCCGCAGACAAGCTGCCGCCGCCACGGATCGATTCGACAATTTCATCCGATGCCTGGCGCAGGCGGCGGTTATGAATCGTGCCCGCCGTCAACGCCAAACCGTCCAGCAAGGGCAAACGACTCGCGATCATCGTTGATAGCGTGCGCGCCATCCGTGCCGCGTGCAGATCGCGCAGCAACCGCCCGATCAGCGGCAGGCGCAGCAGCCAGCCGTCAAACGCCAGCCGGATCGGCGGTTCGCGCAGCGCCTGCAAAAACCCGCCCGCCAGCAGCACCGAGCCCAATATCAGCGCCCACCACCAATTGACGAGGAAAGCCGAAATCCAGATCACGATCCGCGTCAGCAGCGGCAATTGCTGCCCCACCGTGTCGAATTGCTCAACGACTTGCGGCACCACGAAGATCATCAGCGCCGTCACCACCGCCATTGCCACCACCGCCAGCACTGCCGGATAGGACATCGTCGTGATCAACTTACCGCGAATTTCTGCCTGGCGTTCAAGCAACACCGCCAGCCGATCAAGGATCGTCGGTAGCGCACCGGAATTCTCCCCCGCCGAAACCATCGCGCAATACAGCGCGGGAAAGCTTTTGGGTTCGCGCGCCATCGATTCAGCCAGCCGTCGCCCCTCCACGACGCCCAAATGCACCGCGCTAACAATGTCGCGTACCTGTTGCTGCTCGGTCTGGCGAACGATGGTGCGCAGGGATTCCTCTAACGGGCTAACACGGTTCAACGTTGCAAGCTGGCGCGTGAACAATGTCAGGTGCTTGCCGGACATGCGCCGACCGCGAAGCTGCTCCAGCAGCGGCTTGGCCTTGGGGGCCTTGGTTGCCGCCGATCCGGGGTCGATCCGCACCACATACAGTTTGCGCGCGTCCAGCGCCGATCGCGCGTGATCAATCGATTCAGCCGCTATCGCGCCGCGTTTTTCGCGGCCCGCTGTATCGATGACGAGATAGTCGAAATCAGGCATCGACCATTTCGCTGCGGGATATACGCACTGCTTCCTCCGGCGTGGTCAGCCCGTCGCGCACCAATTGGCGCGCCGCTGCACCCAGATTGGGGGCATGCAGGAAAGCGTGGCGCGCGATAATCGATTCGTCGCCACCATCGTTGATCAGGCGGCGGATCGTGTCATCGATCCGGATCGCCTCAAACACGCCGATCCGGCCCTTGAACCCGCTGCCCGAACATTCATCACAGCCCACCGCTTCATAGACAATGGCACCGGCATCAAACCCCAGCAGCGACGATACAGAGCCCTGCGCCTGCACCGGCTTGCGGCAGCTCGGGCACAGCCGACGCACCAGCCGCTGGGCGATCACGGCGCGCAGGGTGGATGCGAGCAGGAACGGCTCGATCTTCATGTCACGCATCCGCGTGATCGCCCCTACCGCGTCATTAGTGTGGACGGTGGACAGCACCAGATGCCCGGTCAGCGACGCCTGCACGGCAATCTCGGCCGTCTCGCGGTCACGAATTTCGCCGACCATCACCACATCAGGGTCTTGCCGCAATATCGCGCGCAAGCCGGCGGCAAAGGTAAGTCCCACCTTGGGGTTCACCTGCGTCTGCCCCACCCCGTCCATGGCATATTCGATCGGGTCTTCCACCGTCAGGATGTTGCTGCTGCCATCGTTGAGCAGGCGCAACGCGGCATAGAGCGTGGTTGTTTTGCCCGAACCCGTCGGCCCGGTGACGAGCACAATGCCGTTCGGCTCACTGATCGCGGCGCGCAGCACCGTGTTGACCGCCGGGGCCATGCCCAGCACGTCCAGATCAATGCCGGCATTATCCTTGTCGAGGATACGCAGCACCACGCGCTCCCCTGCCCGGCTGGGCAGCGTGGACACGCGCACGTCGAGCAGCTTGCCGCCCAGTGACAGCCCCATCCGGCCATCCTGCGGGACGCGGCGTTCTGCAATGTCGAGCCGCGCCATCACCTTCACGCGGCTCACCACGACGGGGGCGACATGCGGCGGCATGCGCAATGTTTCGCGGAGCACGCCGTCAATCCGCATCCGCACGACCAGCCCGGTTTCATAGGGCTCGATATGGATATCAGACACGCCGTTGCGCGCGGCATCGGCGATAATGCCGTTGATCAGGCGGATCGCGGGGGCATCATCGCCGGTGTCGAGCAAATCTTCCGCCGTCGGCAGGTTACCTGCCAGCATGTCGAGTTCATCGCCCAGCCCCAGCGATCCGGCGGCGGCAGCAGCGGCCTGCCCGTCCATCGCATAACGATCAGACAGCAGCCGGTCGAAATCTTCGGCACTCGTGAAACTGATGTCGAACGGCCGGGCAAGATAGCGGCGCAGTTCAAGCAGTACCTTGGGGTCGCTGCCCTCCCGCATCGCCACCGCAAAATGCCCCGGTTCAACCGAATCGAGCACCACGCCGAATTTACGGGCAAAGCCGTAGGGAATGCCGATCATCGCACCCGGCAACGCCGTTGCATCGGGCAATGAAATAATTGGGGCGATGATGGAGCTGTCGACCAATTCATCGCCGGGTGTAATTCGCGCGGTCATTTGGGCGCTCCATCCAGCCGAACACTCGTGCTCGATTGGCGCATCACCGGCACGCCAATCCGTGGATCTTCAATGCTGCCCGCCGCCGGTGCAGCCGGCAGCGGCGGCTCCGCGCCCAGATAGTCCCGCACCAACTGGTCGATTGTTGGCTCACGGGTGGGATCCTGCAGCCCCTGCTGAACGCGCAGATAGCCATAACGCTGTTCGGCAACCTTGCGGCTATCCTCAGGCGTGCGCAAAATCGTTGGGCGGATGAAGACGATCAGGTTCGTTTTGGTGCGGTTCTTCGCCTTCGACCGGAACAGCGCCCCAAGCCCGGGGATATCCCCCAGCAGCGGGACTCTCTGGATCGTCCGCCGCTCATTATCGTCCAGCAATCCGCCAATCACCGCGATCTGGCCGTCATCCACCGTCAGCGTCGTTTCAATCTCGCGCTTGTTGAGGATCAGGTCGCTATTATCCTGCGAGACCGGCCCGGCGATTGAACTCACCTGCTGACGCAGGAACAGCTTGATCGCCCCGCTGCTATTCACTTGCGGGCGAACCTCCAGCTCAATGCCAACATTTTCGCGCTGCACCGTGCGAAAAGCATTGTCGAAATTCTGGCTGAGCGCTTGGCCGGTGGTGATCGGAATTTCTTGCCCCACCAGAATCCGCGCCGGCGTGTTGTCCAACACCACGATATGCGGTGATTGGAGCAGGTTGGACGTGGTGTCTGATTTTACCGCGTTGATGATCGCGCCGAAAATGCCGTCGCGGCCAACATTGGCGGCAAACCCGCCAAATCCGCCCGACGCCCCCAGGATTGACCCAATCGCCGATTGCGCCAGCGAATCGCTGATCGCGCTGTTGGTGCCCGTCACGGTCGCCCCACCTGTCACGGTCGTGGTGGTCGTGTTCAACCGGCGCGCACCAATGGCCCCGGCCAGCGTCAGTAAATTGGGCGCGGTATTGGAAAAGGTGGTTGTACCAAATGGAATATTGCTGCCGCCCAGGCTGCCCAGCAGCAACTGCACGCCCAGCTGATTTGCCGTGGCATCAGAGACCTCAGCCACAATCGCCTCAACCAGCACCTGTTCGCGTCGCGTATCAAGCTGGCGAACCACCTCGGCAAGCTGTCGCTGAACCTCTGACGGGGCGGCAACGACAATGGCATTGGCCCCGGCAAAACGCGTGACGACAGCCGCGGTGCGCCCGCCATCAGCGACAATTGCAGCCTGCTGGTTGGGGGCACCCCCGCCTTGCGATTGCTGCTGCTGTTGTGGCTGCACGTTGCGCTGGTTGCCGCCGCCGCCGTCGTTACTGTTGCCGTTGGTGCTCAGACTGGATTGCGAAAGCTGGGTTTGTTGCGGCAATTCGGTCGGCTGCTGGCCCACCAGTTGCTGCAACACCGGCAGCAATTGCGCGGCATCGGCATTTTGCAGGAACAGCACCTTTATTTCGGTGCCCAGCGAGGCGCGGCGATCAAGTTCGGCCGCCACTTCGGCCAGGCGGGCGACGGTTGGGCCATCGCCGCGAATCGCGACCGAATTGGCGCTCGCGACAGGAACGACCGACACTGCCGGGCCGCCCTGCGTCGCTGCGGGCACCAGCGCCTGCAACGCCGTCGCAATTTCGCGCGCACTGGCATTTTTCAGCGCAACAACGCGCGTTGACGATCCATCTGAGTCAATTCGGCGCACAATTTCGCGAATTCGTCGCACATTGTCGCCAAAATCGACCACAACGATCGAATTTCCCGCCCGATTTGCGGTCACGGAGCCCTGCGTGCTCACCAGCGGACGCACCGTTTCAACCGCCGATGCCGCATCAATCGCGCGCAACCGGATGATCTCCGTCACAAAGCTGTTGCGCGATGATGTGGCTGATCCGCCCACCTTGCTGGGCTGCGACGACGCGTTGTCGACCGGCTGCACCCGAAAGGCACCGCCCGATGTCGGCACCGCAATCAGCCCGTTACTGCGCAGGGTGGAGAGGAAAATTTCAAAATATTCCGAACGGCTTAGCGCGCGGTCAGTAACCACGGTCACCTTGCCTTGCACCCGGCTGTCGATAATGAAGGTGCGGCCCGTCACCTTGGCAGCATCGGCAATGAACGCCCGGATATCGGCATCGCGCACATTCAGCGTGGTTTGAGCGGCCAGCGGTGCCGCAATCATCAGCGCAATCGCGGCTGAGGGCAGGAACCGCTTCATTGGCCGGCCAGCGTAATCGTCAGCGGCAGCACTTCTGTGCCGCGCTCAACCGTTACCGATAGCGCGCCGCCCTTGGCAAATTGCCCTGCCAGCGCCTCGATATCGCTTGCCCCGCTTACCGGACGGCCACCTAATTGAGTCACGACATCCCCCTCTTTAAACCCAACTTGCCGGAATACATTGCCCGAGCCTTGCGGCCTGACCGTCATGCCGGTGATTTTCCCGTTATCAATTCGCGGGATAAAACCGATTTCAGACCGCATGCGTGCCAGCGTTACAGGCGCAGCACCAGCCCGGGAAGGCGGAGCGGCGCTCAGCACGCCACTCGAATCGATCGTCGCGCCCGGTGAAGCCGGCCCACCGCCCGACTGATCGATAAACAAATCCTCATCCACCCCGCCGCGCGTCAGCGTGATGTGATCAAATGCCACTGATTTCAGCGTCACACCGGGCATAATCTCTGCACCCACGGAAAAGCTGCCCTGTACACCGTCCGGCGTCGCGATGATCGCCGATCCCCTGCCCGTTGCGCCGTCCAGCCGTGTGCCGAACAAGGTCAGCGCCAGCGGCGTTACGGTGGCGCTGGGTGGCGCGCCTGGCGCGGTGGCATCCAGCCGGAAGAACGGATCAAAGCCGCGCAACATCTCCGCTGCCGATCCTGCCGGGCTGGCGGCGCTGGCGCGCCAATTGCCCAGCGGCCCAACCGGCGTCACCACCGCCCAGATCAGCCGTGCGCCCTGCACCGCCAATAGCGCGAGCAGCGCCAGTTCAACTGCGCTATACAATGTCTTATGCGGGAGCAGCGCGATCAGCCTGCGTGCTCGAGCATCAATTTCCAGCCGCATCAGCAAGTTTCTCCCCGCGCGCCCCTGCTAGGCGGGCTATGTTACAGTTCAACGTCGTATTGATGTACTAAAATAGACAATCGGTGGTTCACCAGTGCAATATGCCCATTCTTATACGCCGCGGACTGGAAACGCCTTCGAAGCTTTGGCACCATAGGTGGATGCCGATGCCCGCCTCCCCGCCCTCACCTCCGCCCCTTGCCAGCGCCCCACCGCCACGGGGATCGGGTTATCCAGCCGCCCCGGTTCTAACCAGCATTGCCCAACATGCCGGTGTGCAAAAAGTGCCCAGCCCCAAGCTCACCTTATTTGTGAAGCGCGCGTTCCTGTCGCTCGACCTCTGCGCGCGGCTGATGGAGCAGATTGATACCCAGCGCCGCCCATCGACAATCTCGGATCCGAACGGCGATGCCGGGTTTCGCACCAGCGAGACGTGCGATTTTGCGCCGGACGATCCGCTGGGAGCGGTGGTTGATCAAGCGTTATGCGATTTGATGGCGATCGACCCAATCTATGGCGAACCCCTGCAGGGCCAGCGTTATGCCGTGGGGCAGGAGTTCAAGGCGCACACCGATTATTTCGAACCGTTAGGCATTGATTTTGAGCGGTTTTGCAGTGTCGCCGGGCAGCGCACCTGGACAGCGATGATTTACCTGAACGTGCCTGGCGCGGGGGGTGCAACGCGGTTCAAGGCTATCGACAAAACCGTCCAACCTGAAACCGGCAAGCTGCTGATGTGGAATAATCTGCAGGATGATGGCCATCCCAATCCGCTGACCATCCATCACGGCATGAAGGTGCGATCCGGCACCAAATATATTCTGACCAAATGGTTCCGCGAACGCCCCTGGGGCTGAACGTCCCTGGGGCTGAAACTCCCTGGGCTTGAACGCCGCACACGAAAAACCCCGGCGGCGCACGCCACCGGGGTCATTCATTCGTCAGCCTGTCATCAAAGCTTGGCGGTAATGCCGAGCTGAACGATCCGGCCAAGCCGATACTGGTTGATGAAGATGATGTTGCCATTATCGAACCGCTGGAATTCGCGGTAGCCGGTACCACTCAAGTTACGACCTTCGAGCTTGACCTCGAATTCCGCCGGACCAACCTTTACGCCCTGACGAGCGACAACGTCGAACCGGAAACCAGGACGCTCGAAAATGTCTGGTAGAAAGCCAACGCCGCTCAGATTGCCCGGACCACGGTTGGTGATCCGCTCGCTGGCATAGTTGAACAGGAAGGTGAGCTGCGACAGCGACGACTTATCTTCGATGCCGATCTGACCGTTGACGATGTGATCGGACTGACCCGTCAGCGATGCGCCATCGCGGAAGATCTGCGATGCAGGGCGCAGAGCCGTGCTGCCAATGCCGCCACCAACGTCAGGCACCAGCTCGTTGTTCGCGTTGATCGACGACTGGGTGTAAGTGTAATTGGCGCTCAGGACCAATCGACGCGTTGCAAAGAATGGCGAGTCAATGAAATCGAGGTTGAAGTATTTGATCGCCTCCGCTTCCACACCGTACAACCGGGCGCTTGGCACATAGGAAAAGCCGGTCTGCAAACGAGCATCAGGCGATGGCCGGAAACCAACCTGCTCGATTGGGCGGGTGATATCCTTGTAAAAGCCCGAAATCGTGATCCGCTGTTCCCGCGCATAGAACCACTCATAGCGTAGTTCGTAGTTGGTGAGTTCGGAGTCGCGCAGATTCGGGTTACCGAAGAACAGGCGATCGCTTTCGAAATCCTGGAACTGCTGCGCGGCAAGTTCGCGGAACTGCGGGCGGGCGATCGTCTTCGAGAAGTTGCCGCGCAGCTGCATGTCGCGGACGAAATTCCAAGTCAGCGTTACCGCTGGCAGGAAATAGTCATTGTCGAGCCGTGTCGGCGTCACGCCATCGCTTGGCGTCACGCGCTGCTGCGCGGTTTCATAACGCACACCAGCTGTTGCACGGACGCCGTCGAAAAACTCGGCCTCGCCCTGCACATAGCCGGCATTGATCCGGAGCTGGGCGTTGTAAGACGATGATCCAGCGGCGCCCCCGGTGAAGCGGAGCCGAACGCAGCCCGGGCCGACACCGTCATTGATCGTCGGACAGGCATTGAACAGCACATCGTTCGCCAGTAGCAGATCGGGACGGAAGAAGCTGAACGGTGATGGCAGCGAGGTGCCGCTACCGCGGTTTGTTTCATAGACGAAAGGCAAACGCGTCGAATCGCGCTCGGCGTCGCTGAAATAATACCCTGCCGAAATCGTCGCCGGGCGGCTGAACGGCAGCTTGTACGCCACGTCAGCCTGAGCACTGTAGAGATTTTCGTTCAGATCACTGAAGTTGATCGTGGCGAATGGTCCAAAGGCGTTCGTCGCCTGGAAGGCACCGACTGGGTTGCCGGTCAGATCAGTCCCGGCATTGGGCGTAAACAGGTAATCGAACTGACGCTCATACGGCGAAACACGCTTCGAATTGGCGTAGGCGCCACGCACATCGACCGAAAGATCGTCGAACTTGAACTCGCCAACCGCCTGAGTTTCGAACAACTGACGTTCAAACCAGCTTGTGTTCTGGGTGAAACGCGGTTGACCCTGGCTGTTGTTAAAGATTGTTGCGGTCGATCCACGCGCCTGCTTGTTAGTGTCGTGAATGTAAACGTTCGTCACGCGCAGCTTGTGCGCGTCGAACTCGAACCCAAGGCCGATCAGCGCATTCACGACCACGCGGTTGTCAGTGATGACCGTGTTGAAATCCTGACGGGCAACCCCGGTCAGATCGATCGCATCCTGCTGTCTGGTCTGGCGCGTCTTGAAGTTGTTCGAAAGGCTAGCCGATCCAACGATACCGAGGCGTGAAGAGCCGATATCGACGACATGACCAAAGCTCGCTTCGCCATTGAAGTTCACCGGGATTTGGCTGTTCGACTGGAGCAGCGATGTTTGTGCACCCGACAGCTGGGCAACTTGTTCAGTCGGGATCAACCCACCGGTTTGCGTGACATTGGTGATGAAGGCGGGAACACGGCGGGTGCCATCATCAAAGCCAAACACGTCGCGACTGCCGCCATCGTACACATAGCCAAACTGCGCGGTCGAAACCGAGTCATACCCAACCGAACCACCGACAGTGACAAAGCTTTCCTTCGGGACGGCCTTCGTGGTCAGGTTGATCACGCCACCACCAAATTCGCCGGGGTAGTTTGCCGAATAGCTTTTCTGGATCAGTGCCGAACCAACGATCGAGGTCGGGAAAATGTCGAGCGGCACCGAGCGGCGAAGTGGCTCGGGCGACGGCAATGGCGAACCGTTGAGCAGCGACAATGAATAACGATCGCCGAGACCGCGGACATAGACCTGACCATTGCCGACAACCGACAAGCCCGACACGCGCGAGAGCGCGCCAGCGATGTCGCCTTCACCCGTGCGGGCGATATCGGCTTCTGACAGAACCGACAGGACCTGTGGTGTCGCACGGACGGTGTTCGGGATGTTGCGGCCAACGACGACGATGTCCTGTGCATTGGCTTCATCGAAGCCAGGCGATGACACTTCAACTTCTTCGATCGGCGCCTCAGCCTCGGTCGGATCGGCTGGAGTTTGCACAGGCGGCGTGCTGGCGGGCGGTGTCTGCTGCGGCGCGGACTGCGCGAGCGCTGCCGGGGACACAAGCTGCGTCGTTAACAGAAGTAGCGTACCAAGGGCGAAGCGCTCTCTCATGGCCGAACATCCCAATCATATTTCGGTAACAAAAAGCCGGGGTGGGCGATCACGACCACCCCGGCATCTCAAACGGCGAACCAGGTCGCCAGCAAAGGCCTTACCGGCCCTGGCAGGCGAAGTAGACCGAGTTGAACACTGGAGGACCCTGATCCTGCAGCGCCGTGCTAGCCGCACGAACCGTGGTCCGGTCGGTCGCCGAGATCTGCGTTGCGGTGATGTTCACGCAGGCAACACCCGTTGGCGTCTGAATGATGCCGTTGACGAAGGTGCCGTCTGCACCACCGCGCAAGCGGATCGATGCAGGTGGGTTCTGGCTGGCCGAGCGCGTGATGAACGTGAAGTTGGCGTACCGCGCCCAGGTGCGTGGCAGCAGATCTTCAGCACCGTTCGAGTCGATTTCGGTCGCGAACGAGTCAGCCGTCGCGCCGCTGCTCTTTTGCGCCGCGATCAGGAACTGGGCGAGACCACGATAGCCGTTGTCGATGTCGAACCCGTCATCGTCCGCGCCGGTGATGGCGAGGAAGCTGAGGTTGGTCGTGCCGCCGAAGATTTCGATGCCGTCATCGGCCGAGTTGTGGCTCTGCACGCGGTTGATCGTGGTGGCGCTGCCCGTGCCACCCAAGGTCAGACCTTGCAGCTCGTTGCCTTCGCTGATTGCGATGCCGCTATAGTTGATCTGGACAAACTGCAGCGTGCCGCTGTTATCGTTCTGAACGGTGCCGCCATAGTTACGGCCGGTAATGCCTTCGATCGGGTTTTCGCAAGTCGTGCTCGACCCGGCCGCATCGTTCGGGCCGGTGCCCGTACGGCAAACGCCCGTTGGTGCGCGGCCGAGAATGACCAAACCGCCCCACTGACCCTGAGACGCATCGGACACGCCGTTTGCGACCAGATTCTGCTGCGAGGTAAAGATGATCGGCGCGCTCGACGTGCCGACAGCATTGATCCGCGAACCGCGGTTGATGAGCAGCAGATCGTTCGATGCTTCGCTCGAGTCTGCGGCGATTGTGACGCCAGCAGCAATCGTGAGTGTTGCCGAAGTGCCGCCAGCGGCCATCCCCGTCGAACCGACATCGACACCGACTTCAGTCTGGCCGCGCAGGCGATAGAACAGGCCCGAGATCCTGGGCAGCGTGAGATCGGCGGTGATCAATGTTGGAAGGCGGCATGCGCGCCATGTTGCAACGATGCCATCGTCGGTCGTGCCGGCTGGGCAAACAGCGGTCGCGCCGCCAGCGCCGACAGGGGGCCGGTCAACGCACAGGCGCTGCGTGGTGCCGCCAAAGGCTGCTGCGCTTGAGTCGCAGGTCCAGCCTTGGAACGCGGTATCACCCGAACCGTTGACCGCGCCGACATAGTTGGCGGTGACGAAGAACGATGTGCCGGTTGGGTTCAACGTGGTAGCGTTAAAGCCAGGCGCGGTTGCCGCTGCACCCTGAGCCACAACACCGTTCAGCGCCGAAAAGCCGCTCGGCACGTTGTTGGTGCCAGCATTGACCAGCGCAAGCTGTTCGTCAGCCGTGATCGGGAAGGTCGCGCTGCCGCCAGCGGTCGAAGCGAACTGCGCTGCCGTGATTGGCGCAAGGCCCGTGGCGGTTGGCGTTGGCGTTGGCGCGGCAGGCGCTGGCGTGCTGATCACCAACGTGCCGGGGCCGGGCGAGGCAACGCTGGTGGCGCCGTCGCAGCCAGCAAGTGCCGCGCTTGCGCAGCTGGTCAAAAGGATGAGGCTAACGCGTTTGAAGCTGGCCATAAAATCTCCGATCCGGTTGAGTCCGGGTTGCTAAAATGGGCATGCGCCCGGATCGACTCGGATGTTCCCCCTGTCGATCTCGAGCTTGGCGGTAGGCGACGTGCATGACGGGACGATGCTTCTTCGGCGACAATTTAGAGACATTTAGATTACAAAAATATGTCGTTGCATTTTAGCCAGTCTTTATAATCAAGGGGTTAGTGGCCTTTTTTCAATGATCCCATCTTTCATGACCATCACAACGTCTCGAATTGCGTCAATCTTCTGTTCAGGATTTCCAGCGACGGCCACCAAATCTGCCGGCATCCCGGGCGCGATTGCCCCGGCGCGGTCGCCAATACCCAAAATGGCGGCATTGCCGGATGTTGCGGCCATCAGCACTGCCGTGGGTGACATGCCACCCGCCACCATCAGGATCATTTCGCGGCCATTATCGCCGTGCGTGAAGACGCCGGTATCGCCGCCCACGCACATCCGCACGCCTGCTTTCAGCGCGAGGGCAAAACTCGCCTTCTTCGCTGTGATCGCTTTGGGTTCGGGGCTGGCGCCGTTCCAGCCGCGATAGCGCTCAATCGCGTCGCTAGCAGCCAATGTGGGGCAAAACGCCACCCCCTTGGCCTTCATCAGCGCGAACACCGCTGCCGTGCCATCATTGCCATGCTCAATCGTGTCGACGCCCGCCATGGCCGCGCGCCGCATCCCTTCCGGCGTGCTGGCATGGGCGGCCACGCTGCGCCCTGCATCATGCGCGGCGTCCACCACCGCACGCATTTCTGCCGCTGAAAAAGTCACGCGGCTGGGTTCGCCTGCGCCCCAGCGATAATCAGCATAGAGTTTTACCACATCAGCCCCGCGCCCCATTTGCCGTCGCGCGGCGAGCACCAGCGCATCGCCATCGGCTTCCTCTGCCCCTTGCGGCACATCGATGGCGGGGTCGAACCCCTTGGGCCCATAACTACCGGTCGCCACCAGCGCGCGCGTGGCGATAATCAGGTGCGGACCGGGGACGATCCCTTGGTCAATCGCCGCCTTCAGCCCAACATCGGCATAGCCCGCCCCTTCCGTCCCCAAATCACGCACCGTGGTAAAGCCCGCCATCAGCGTGGCGCGGGCATTTTCTCCGGCGCGCAGCGTGCGCAACGCCAGTGGCTCCTTCAAAACCTGATCGTTCCACGCGGCTTCACTATAAGGGTGCAGGAAAAGATGGACGTGCGCATCAATCAGACCCGGCAACAACGTGGTGCCGGGCAGCGCCATCCGCTCAGCGTCCGCGGGTATCGGCAGGTCCGGGCCGACGCCCGCGATCCGGCCATCGCGCACCAGCACTTGCCAACCAGGGTGCACAATGCCGTCGCGCCCATCGAAGACCGCATCCGGGATCACCAGCACGGCGCGCGTTTGGGCCTTGGCAGCGGGCACAGTCTGCGCCGCTGCGCTTGTCGTCACCAGCGCTGCCATCACCATGAAAGCCGCTGCTCTTGCTATGCCCATCGAAATGCCCTGCCTTTGATTGTGGGCCCGCGCCGTGCCGGGGTGGCGATCAGCCTGCGGCAGGATCGCCGGGAATCGGCGAAAGCACAAGCAAAAGGCCCGCCGGAACGACTGTTCCAGCGGGCCTTTAAATGGTGGGCGCGGCTGGGATTGAACCAGCGACCCCTGCGGTGTGAACACAGTGCTCTACCACTGAGCTACGCGCCCGAACCTATTGGCCAGCACTGTGACCGGAACGGGAAGGGCGGCAGTTGCCTGCCGCCCGTCAATCCCGCCTTTAGCATGCAGGCAAGGCTTGTCCAGCCCTGCTCCCTCTGCACGCCATGGCCGATAGTGGCTATTGGTTGACCGCGTCCTTCAGGCCCTTGCCGGCCTTGAACTTGGGCTGCGACGATGCCTTGATCGTCATTGGTTCACCCGTGCGCGGGTTGCGACCGGTGGATGCCTTGCGCTTGCTGACGGCAAATGTACCGAACCCAACCAAGCGCACTTCGTCGCCCTTGGTCAGCGCAGCCGAAATGGCATCAAAAACGGCTTCAACTGCCTTGCTCGCGTCACCCTTAGTTAGGCCCGACGCATCAGCGACCGAACCAATCAGTTCTTGCTTGTTCATTCGTTGGAACCCCCGTTTTTACGATTGCGAAGTCTATCATTCAATTGAATCACGGCACAGCCGATGGCCCTTTAAAGGCTTGTCGGTCGTTAGCTGTCAAAACAAATCCGTCATAAATCCGCCAAAAACGACGAAAACATAACAAATTCGGATAACCCGTGACGCATTGCGGCTGAATGCCGCAATTTACCGCATCAATGATGCACTTCTCCGCCAGCGGGCGGCACGCCAACCGGCGGTAATGCCGCCAGTTCGTCTGCATCGCTCCAGTCAATCGCCGTCAATGGCTCGGTTAGCGCTAACCGCAGAGCCTCATCAACATGGCGGATCGGAATGATGTTCAGCGCGGCGCGGATATTGGCGGGCAGTTCCGCCAGATCCTTCTCATTTTCCGCCGGGATCAGCACCGTAGTGATGCCGCCCCGCATGGCGGCGAGCAGCTTTTCCTTCAGGCCGCCAATCGGCAGCACCCGCCCGCGCAACGTGACTTCGCCGGTCATCGCCACGTCGCGCCGCACCGGAATGCCGGTCAGCGTTGAAACAATCGACGTTACCAAACCAATGCCCGCCGATGGCCCATCCTTTGGCACCGCACCCTCAGGCAAGTGAACATGGATATCCTTACGCGCGAACATGCTGGGCTTGATGCCATAACTTGGCGCGCGTGCCTTTACGAAGCTCATCGCCGCTTCGACCGATTCCTTCATCACATCGCCGAGCTTACCGGTGGTGCGGACCAGCCCCTTGCCCTGCACCGTCACGCTTTCGATCGTCAGCAATTCACCGCCGACCTCGGTCCAGGCAAGGCCGGTTACCGCGCCGATCTGATGCTCATCTTCGCCCATGCCAAAGCGATATTTCTGCACGCCGGCATACTCGGCAATATTTTCGGCGTTGATAACAACGCTCGTCATCTTGCCTTCCAATATGCGCCGCAGCGCCTTGCGCGCCAGCCGGGCAATCTCGCGTTCCAGCGTGCGGACGCCGGCCTCGCGCGTGTAATAGCGGATCAGCGCGCGTAGACCATCATTCGCCAGCTCAAATTCGCCGGGCTTCAGGCCATGCGCCTCAACCTGCTTGGCGATCAGATGGCGCTCCGCAATCTCGACCTTCTCGTCCTCGGTATACCCCTCCAGCCGGATGATCTCCATCCGGTCGAGCAATGCCTGGGGCAAGTTCAGCGTGTTGGCGGTGGTGACGAACATCACATCGGACAAGTCGATATCAATTTCCAGATAGTGATCCTGAAACTTCGAATTCTGTTCCGGATCAAGCACCTCCAACAGTGCCGATGCCGGGTCACCCCGAAAATCCTGCCCAAGCTTGTCAATTTCATCCAGCAAAAACAGAGGGTTGCTTGTCCCGGCCTTGCGCAAATTGGTGACGATCTTGCCGGGCAACGAGCCGATATAGGTACGGCGATGGCCGCGAATTTCCGCCTCATCACGCACCCCGCCCAGCGACTGGCGTACAAATTCACGCCCGCACGCCTTAGCGATGCTTTTGCCCAGCGACGTCTTGCCGACACCAGGAGGGCCCACAAGGCACAAGATTGGCCCTTTCAGCTTGTTGGTGCGCGCCTGAACCGCCAAATATTCGACGATCCGGTCCTTCACTTTTTCAAGCGCATAATGATCCTCATCAAGCACCGCCTGCGCCGCGGCGATATCCTTTTTCAGCTTTGATTTCTTGCCCCAGGGCAGGCCCAGCAGCACATCAAGATAATTGCGGACAACGGTTGCCTCAGCCGACATGGGCGCCATCGTCTTGAGCTTCTTCAGCTCCGTCGTCGCCTTGGTGCGGGCTTCCTTCGACAGTTTCAGCGTGGCGATTTTCTGGGTCAGCTCGGCAATTTCATCGCCCTCGCCTTCCTCACCCTCATTACCCAGCTCGCGCTGAATCGCCTTCAGCTGCTCGTTCAGATAATATTCGCGCTGGGTTTTCTCCATCTGACGCTTCACGCGGCTGCGGATTTTCTTTTCCACCTGCAGCACACCCAATTCGCCTTCCATGAAGGCGAACACCATCTCAAGCCGCTTTTGCGGATCGCTTTCGACCAGCAGCGACTGCTTGTCGGCGACCTTGACCTGGATATTGGCGGCAATCGCATCAGCCAGCCGTGACGGATCTTCGATCTCGCCCAGTTGCACTGCGGTTTCGGCGGGCAGCTTGCGGTTCAGCTTGGCATAATTTTCAAATTGATCGACGACCGAACGCATCAGCGCGGCAACATCATGAGATATCGCCGGCACATCGCTATCATCGTCACCCACGTCGTCGCCAGCATCAAGCAGGTCGATCTCAGCCGTCAGGTGGCCATCTTGTGCCGACATATTGGTCAGCTTGGCGCGGCGTTTTCCCTCCACCAGCACCCGGACTGTGCCGTCTGGCAGCTTAAGCAATTGGAGCACCACGGCAGTGACGCCAATTTCGTACAGATCATCGCGGTCGGGATCATCTTCGCTGGGGTCAAGCTGGGCGACCAGGAAGATTTCCTTCGTTCCGGTCATTGCGGTTTCCAGCGCGGCAACGGACTTGTCGCGGCCAACGAACAGCGGCACGATCATGTTTGGAAAAACGACAATGTCGCGCAGCGGCAATACAGGATAGGTGTTGGTCATGCAGTCTCCGACGACGCCCAATCGGGACGCCAATTCGGTCTTATATGGTGCGCATGCGCGCCGCATCAATCGGCTTGTGGCAGGATTTGCGATACTGGGCCTGATCGCCGCTGCGCCGCCAAGAAAGGGCGAACCGCCGCTGACCGAGCAAACGCAGAAATCAGGCGGCGTGATCGACCCCGACCAGGCCAAGCTACAGTTCGACAGCGCTGATCTGGCGATTGAGATTTTTCCTGAAAGAGAAGCGATTGCAGCCACCGCGACGCTGACGTTCACGGCCAGAGTCGCGCTTGACCGGCTGGTGATTGATCTTGATCGAAACCTGCCCGTTTCCGCTATTGATATTGACGGGCGTGCGCTGCCCGCCACCGCATGGGCGAACCCGCAGGGCCAGCTGGTGGTGCGGCTGCCGGGCACCGTCGCAGCTGGCCACCGCGTTACCGCCCGCCTGCGCTATGCCGGTACACCGCACGTCGCAGTCCGCGCGCCCTGGGATGATGGCTTTGTTTGGGCGAAAACCAAAAATGGCCAGCCGTGGATCGCCTCAACCGCTGAAGGCTATGGCTGCGACCTGTTCTGGCCATGTCTGGATTTTCCGACGGGCGAGCCTGCGCAAATGACGCTGCACATAACTGTGCCGAAAGGTCTTTCTGCACCGGGTAATGGCGTCCTGCTGGGTGCGGACACTTTAAAAGACGGTCGCACCACGTGGCACTGGCGGACACGGCACCCCAACACCTATGCCATTGCGATCAATGTCGGCCCTTACGAACAGGTTTCGGGCACCTATAAAAGCCGATATGGCAACACCATTCCGATGAGCTATTGGTATTTGCCTGGCGCAAAGGCCAAGGCTGAGGGGCTGTTTGCGGAATTTGCGCCCACGCTTGATTTCTTTGAAAGCATGATCGGCCCCTATCCGTTCGGAGACGAAAAGGTGGGGGTTGTCGAAACGCCGCATCTCGGCATGGAGCACCAGACAATCAATGCCTATGGCAATGGCTATGCCAAGTCGATCGACGGGTTTGACTGGCTTTTCCAGCATGAATTCGCGCATGAATGGTTCGGCAACCAGCTGACCGCCGCCAATTGGGATGATTACTGGCTGCATGAAGGGTTCGGCAGCTATATGCAGCCGCTTTACGGTCAGTGGCGAGAAGGCGATGCCCGCTATGCCACGATGATGGATGCCCAGCGCCCGAAGATCGAGAACCGCGCGCCCATCGTGTCCGGCACAATCCGAACCGAAGAAGAGGTTTATGAACAAAGCAAAGGCGGGCCAGCGGGTGATATTTACGCCAAGGGCGCGTGGACGCTCCACACGCTGCGCTGGCTGATCGGCGACGCAGCTTTTTTTGAAGCGACGCGCCGGCTGGTTTACGGGCGCAATGACCCCAAGCCAGGCAATTTCACCCCGCGTTATGGATCAACGCAAGAGTTTGAGGCGCTGGTGAGCCAAATCAGCGGCAAGGACTATCGTTGGTTCTTCGACGTCTATCTGCGCCAAGCCGCCCTGCCCGACCTTGTCGCGCGCGAGGCAGATGGCATGTTGATGCTCGACTGGACAATAGCTTCAGGCAAACCCTTCCCAATGCCGGTCGAGGTAAAAATTGGCAGCGATCTGGTAAAGGTGGAAATGCCCGGCGGCCACGGATCGGTCGCCATTCCTAAGGGCGCGCATATCGTCATCGACCCCATGGCGCGTATCCTGCGCCGGTCGCTGGCGGTGGAGGCGCTGCAGGCGTATCGTCGCGACCCGGCAAGGTAAGGATAAAACGCCATGTTCTTCAGCAGCGATCCAGTCGGCCTGCCCGGCTTGGCGGCGATGGCTGTGGGATTTATGGTGTTCATGACGGCGTTGTTTGCTGCGCGAATGCGCGCGCGGCGTGACACAGCCGATCAGGGTGGCAAGCGCGACAACCGCTCGGTCTTTGGGATCGTGCTGCAAGGATTCGCAATTGGAATCGTCGCCTTTGGCCCCATTCGGACAATCCTAGACCCGTTATCCCCCCGCGCGCTGGCAACCGCGTTGGTCGTGCTGCTGATCATGCTCGCGGTCGCCGGGCTGTTCCACTGGTCGTCCGTCACGATGGGGCGCAACTGGGCGCTGGTGGCGCGCACCCGTGGCGATGCCAGCCTCGTCACCAATGGGCCTTTCGCCTATGTTCGCAACCCGATTTATGTCGCACTGGGGCTCTTCATGATCGCGATTGCCATCGCCTATGGTCATAGCCGGATGCTGATTATCGCGCTGCCGCTATATGCGCTTGCCACATGGATGCGCGTAGCGCTGGAAGAAAAGGTACTGCGCGCAGCTTTTGGGGAGGAGTATGATGCATATGCGAAGCGCGTGAAGCGTTTCTTGCCCGGCCTAATCTAAAGTCCGGGGTGACGTGGGGCCGCCAAGCCCCTAAGTCCACTGCTATGCCGACCTTAGCGAAGATTTGTGGTCTATCCACGCCGGAAACGGTCGATGCCGCGGTTAGCCACGGTGTTGGCCATGTTGGTTTCATGTTTTTCGCCGCGTCTCCACGCAACGTGGCGTTCGAGCTGGCGGCGGCGCTGGCTGGTCGGGTGCCCGATCATGTCGGGCGGGTTGGCGTTTTCGTTGATCCCGACGATGCACTGGTGGACGCAGCGATTAAGGCGGGGCGGTTGAGCGCGCTTCAGTTGCACAAGGTGAAACCTGAACGCGCCGCCGCGCTGCGCGCTCGGACCGGAGTGGAGATTTGGGCAGCAGTCGCCATCCGTGCCCGTGTCGATCTTGATGCCGCCCGCGGCTTTGTTGGGGCAGCGGACCGGATCCTGTACGATGCCAAGACGCCCGAGGGTGCAGCATTGCCGGGCGGCATGGGGGTGCGGTTCGATTGGGCGCTGCTCGATGAGTTTCGCCATCCGCTACCCTGGGCGCTTTCTGGCGGGCTCGATCCACAGAATGTGGGCGAGGCGATTGCGCGGACGCAGGCGACGCTGGTCGATGTGTCATCTGGTGTCGAAACCGCGCCCGGCATCAAGGATATGGACAAGATCGCGATGTTCCTTAAAGCCTGTGCTGCATCATGAACGCTCCCCTTTCCCCCGCCCCGAATAGCTTCCGCGCGCAGCCAGACCATCGCGGTCATTTCGGCCAGTTCGGTGGGCGCTACGTCGCCGAAACGCTGATGCCGCTCGTGCTCGAGCTGGAGGCGGAGTATAACCGCGCCAAGGCCGACCCGGCGTTCCACGCGCAGTTTGATGATCTGCTGGAGCACTATGTCGGCCGCCCCAGCCCGCTTTATTACGCCGAGCGGCTGACCGAAGAGCTGCGCAAAAACGCCCCCGTTGGGATGGGCGCACAAATCTGGTTCAAGCGAGATGAGCTCAATCACACCGGCGCGCACAAGATCAATAATTGCATCGGGCAAATCCTGCTCGCAATTCGCATGGGCAAGACGCGGATCATCGCGGAAACCGGCGCGGGGCAGCACGGCGTCGCCACCGCCACGGTCTGCGCGCGGTTCGGCCTGCCCTGCGTGATTTACATGGGCGCGCGCGATATTGAGCGGCAGCAACCCAATGTGTTCCGCATGAAACTGCTCGGCGCAGAAGTGCGCCCCGTGACGAGCGGCGCGGCGACGCTGAAGGACGCGATGAACGAAGGGCTGCGCGATTGGGTCGCGAACGTCCACGACACATTTTACATTATTGGCACCGCCGCCGGCCCGCACCCCTATCCCGAACTCGTTCGCGATTTTCAAAGCGTGATCGGCAGGGAAGCGCGTGCCCAGATGCTTTCACGCATCAACCGCCTGCCCGATGTGCTGGTGGCTGCAATTGGCGGCGGATCGAACGCGATCGGGCTGTTTCACCCGTTCCTTGATGATCCATCGGTGAAGATGCTCGGTGTGGAAGCGGCAGGCCACGGGCTGGACAAGGAACACGCGGCCAGTCTTGCGGGCGGCTCCCCTGGGGTACTCCACGGCAACAAAACCTATCTGCTGCAGGACGAAGACGGCCAGATCACCGAGGCGCATTCGATCTCGGCCGGCCTCGACTATCCCGGCATCGGGCCGGAGCACGCCTGGCTGCGCGACATCGGCCGGGTGGACTATACCAGCGCGACCGATACCGAGGCGCTGAATGCGTTCCAGCTGCTGTGCCGGACCGAGGGGATCATCCCCGCGCTGGAACCGGCCCACGCCATTGCGGCGGTCGCCAAGCTCGCGCCGACGATGCGCACCGACCAGATCATCCTGGCGAACCTGTGCGGGCGCGGCGACAAGGATATCTTCACCGTCGCCGAGGCGCTGGGGACGGCGATATGAAAACTTTCTCTGCCAAGACCTTCACTGCCGATCGCGCCTGGGGGAGCATGCTGCTGAGCGATTTTGGCGACGTCACGGTGCGTCTGCACTGGACCGATCAACCTTATCGCTGGCACCAGAATACCGGAAATGAGGTATTCGCCGTGATGGAGGGCATGGTCGATATGCATTACCGGCACGAAGGAAAGGATCATGTCATCCGCCTTCATGCAGGCGACGGCATGTCGGTTGAGAACGGCGACGAGCACGTCGCGCACCCTGTGGGCGCTGCCCGTATTCTCGTCGTGGAACGCAAAGACTCCGAATGACCCGCCTCGCCGCCGCCTTCCCCGTAGACCGCGCCGCGCTGGTCACCTTCGTGACCGCAGGTGACGGCCCCACCCCCGCCATCCTCGACGCGCTGGTCGAGGGCGGTGCGGACGTGATCGAACTCGGCATGCCGTTTACTGATCCAATGGCCGATGGCCCCGCGATTCAGGCTGCAAACCTTCGCAGCTTAGCGGCGGGCACCACCACCGCCGATATCCTGCGCATCGCCACTGACTTTCGCGCCCGCCACCCCAGCGTGCCGCTCGTCCTGATGGGCTATGCCAACCCGATGTTGCGGCGCGGGGCGGGCTGGTTCGCCGGTGCTTGCACCAAGGCGGGCGTCGACGGGGTGATCTGCGTCGATCTGCCTCCTGAGGAAGATGACGAGCTCGGGCCGCAACTCCGCGCAAGTGGCGTTGATTTCATCCGCCTCGCCACCCCCACCACCGATGCCGCCCGCCTGCCCGCCGTGCTGAACGGGGCGAGCGGCTTCCTCTATTATGTGTCGGTCGCCGGGATCACCGGGCTGCAACAGGCCGCGCAAAGCTCGATTGCCGATGCTGTTGGGCGGTTGAAAGCAGCGACGGACATTCCCATCGCGGTCGGCTTTGGCGTGCGCACCCCTGAACAGGCGCAGGCAATTGCCGAAGTCGCTGACGGCGTCGTCGTGGGCTCTGCAATCGTTGAGATTATTGCCACGCACGGCGCAGATGCCCCCGCGCACGTAACCCGCTATATCCGTTCGCTCGCTAACGCAGTTGGCGCGGCAAGAAAGGTAGTCGCATGACCTGGCTCAGCAATGTTCGCAATGCACTGTCGTTCGTCGGCCCGGTCAAGAAAGAGACCGCCGACAATCTGTGGCACAAGTGCAAAGGTTGTGGACAATTGGTTTTTGTGAAGGAGCTGGAGGATAACCTTCACGTCTGTCCGACCTGTGATCACCACGAACGCATTGGGCCAAAAACGCGGTTTGGATATACTTTTGACAACGGCACATTCACGGTTCTGCCGCAACCGCGGGTGCAGGAAGACCCGCTAAAGTTTCGCGACACCAAGCGCTATGCCGACCGGATTAAGGCCGCGCGTACCGCCACCGGCGAGGGCGACGCGCTGGTCAACGCGCGCGGCAAGATCAGCGGGCGGCGCGCCGTGGTGGGCGTGCAGGATTTTGCGTTCATGGGCGGATCGATGGGCCTTGCCGTGGGCGAAGCGTTTGTGGCTGGGGTGGAGGCAGCGATTGCCGATCAATGCCCCTACATCATCTTTACTGCATCGGGCGGCGCGCGAATGCAGGAGGGCATTTTGTCGCTGATGCAAATGCCGCGCAGCACCGTGGCAATCCAGATGCTCCACGATGCAGGCCTGCCCTATATCGTCGTTCTGACTGACCCGACTTCGGGCGGGGTGATGGCGGCCTATGCGATGCTGGGCGATGTGCAGATTGCCGAGCCCAAGGCGACGCTGGCGTTTACGGGCCGCCGGGTAATCGAAAACACAATCCGTGAAAAGCTGCCCGATGATTTCCAGACGTCAGAATATCTGCTGGCGCACGGGATGATCGACATGGTCAAGCCGCGCAAGGAACTGCCGGAGACGTTGGGGCAGCTGATCGATTTTCTGTGTGCCAAAGCGGCGGCGTAACAACCACTCCGCCCGTTTGTTCAGAACCCGTCATGGCCGATAACGCCATCTCTTCCTCTCCCCAGGTGCAGGCACAGCTTGATCGGTTGTGGGCGCTATCGCCCGGCACCGACATATTGGGGCTGGAGCGGATCACCGAGCTGCTCGACCGGATCGGCAACCCCCACCGCGCGCTGCCTCCGGTGCTGCATGTCGCGGGCACCAACGGCAAGGGATCGACCTGTGCATTCCTGCGCGCGGCAATCGAAGCGTCGGGGCTAACCTGCCATGTATATACAAGCCCCCATCTGGTGCGTTTCAACGAGCGGATCAGAGTCGCCGGGCGACTGATTGAGGATGATGTATTGGCCGCGTTGCTATCGGAAGTGCTCGACGCCGCTGGTGACATTGGCGCGAGTTTTTTCGAAACCACCACCGCCGCCGCATTCCTGGTTTTTTCGCGTTGCCCGGCGGACGCGTGCATTATCGAAGTGGGCCTTGGCGGGCGCCTTGATGCCACCAACGTCATCACCGCGCCGATCATCACCGGAATCGCCCAGCTTGGTATCGATCACCAAAGCTTTCTGGGCGATACAATTGAGGAAATTGCTGGAGAAAAGGCAGGAATCGCGAAGCCCGGCGTAACACTGGTTACAATGCGATATCCCCCGCATGTTGCCCAAACCGTCAGCAACGCCGCCGCCCGCATAGGTGCGCGGATCAGCATGTTGGGCACGGGATGGCAATTGCGGGTGGACGAGGCGCTGCATTATTCAGACGATCGCGGTTCCGTTGAAGCGCCGCTGCCGCGGATGGCCGGGCCACACCAGGCTGAAAATCTGGGCCTTGCCATCGCGATGTTGCAGCACCAAACGGCACTCGCCATTCCGCCAAGCGCCTATCGAGCCGCCGCCGAATGGACCGAATGGCCCGCGCGGATGCAACGGCTGGCGCCCGGCCCGCTGCTCGCCCGGCTGCCCCAAGGCAGCGAGCTGTGGCTGGATGGCGGGCATAACGCCGCCGCCGCCACTTCTGTCAGCGCGACATTGGCGGCGCGGGCGGGAAAGCGCCCGGTGCATCTCGTGATGGGAATGCTGGCCAACAAGGATGCGCGCGGTTTGCTGCTTCCCTTTGCGCGCTATGCCCGGTCGCTTCAGGCGGTGCCTGTGCCCAATCACGCACATCATGCGCCCGCCACATTGGCAGCGGCAGCACTTTCGCTGGGGTTGCAGGCGGATGTCGCGGACGATGTCGCCGCTGCGCTGGACGCCATCGCCGCACGCGCCGACCCCGCAAACCCGCCGGTCGTGCTGATTTTAGGGACGCTGTACCTCGCCGGCTGGGTACTCGCGGCGAACGATCAGGTGCCGGGGTAGCGGCTTACGGAACCAATCAATCCGCAAATCACGATTCCGGCAGAGCATCCTCTTTCGAAACCGTAACACCCGCATCGCCAATAGCTTGATCTACCAGTCCACTGCGGATCATCCACCAGAACAGGAGCACGCCGGGTAGTGCGACGATTGTCGTGATCCAGTAAAACGTCACATAGCCAAACTGCTCGACCATGGCACCAGCCGTTGTCGCGGTCAGCAACCGCCCGACCACACTGGAAGCCGCTGAAATTAGCGCATATTGCGACGCCGTGTAGCGCAGATCGCACAGCGCCGCGAAATAGGCGACCACCGTGACGCCCCCGATTCCGCTAGCAAAATTCTCAAAACCAATCGCGCCGGCTAGCCCCCAATTGCTATGGCCCGCCCCCGCCAACAACCCAAAACTGGCGTTGGACACCGCCATGAGAATCAGGCTCCACAGCACCGATTGCTTCATGCCGATCCGAGCATAAATCGCGCCGCCAACGAAAATGCCGATCAGATACGCCCAAAAGCCGACACCTACATCGTAGATAGCGATCTCGTCATTAGTGAAACCCAGATCATTGAGCAGCAACCGCAGCACGATCTGCCCCAACGTATCGCCGATCTTGTGTATCAGGATGAACACCAACACGATGACGGCGCCGTTTCGCTGAAAGAATTCAGTGAATGGACCAATAATGGACGCCAATAGTTCAGAAGCACCGCGCTTTTGGGTAGGGGCGCGGTGCCGTGTGGGTTCGCCGAGAATCAGTCCGGTAATCATTGCTGGCAGTGCAAAAGCGGCGCAAGCGAGATACGCCCCTTCCCACCCAACGCGCGACGCCAGCACCAGTGCCAGAGCGCCCGCCACAACGGATCCAATCCGCCAGCCATATTGCGTCATCCCCGAACCCACACCGAGCTGGTACGGCTCAAGCTGCTCAATCCGGTAGGCATCAATCACGATATCGAACGTTGCGCCTGCAAACCCAACCAAAATTGCGGCAACCACGGTCGCGCCAATATCAGTCGCCGGATCCACCAGGGCGAGATTGGCGACCGCTGCCATTACCAGAACGCCCGCCAGCAACAGCCACGATACACGCTGACCAAGATGGCCGATCAGCGGCAGGCGCACACCATCCACCACCCACGCCCACAAGGGCTTCAGATTATAAACAAGGAAGGCCAGCGTGAACGCCGTGATCGTCTTCTTGTCGATGCCATCCTGCGCCAACCGAGTGGTCAGCGTCGCGCCAATCATCGCATAGGGAAAGCCCGACGACACACCGAGGAAGAAAGCGGCGAGCGGTGCCTTTTCAACATAGGGCTTGATGCCCGACAACCAATCGCTCTGCGTCTCCACCGTCATCGACCACTTGCTCCCCGCCAAATTCAGGCCGACACTAGCCGCAAAACAGGAGAAGGACAGCCATGAACGTGCATGCACCGCACGGCTTGCGCCCGACCGAAGGGCAGTTAGCGCTAGCCGCGCTGCTCGCCAGCGGGGGAACACGGGCAAATGCTGGGATCACCTATGTCGATGCCGCAGTCTATACCTCGGCTGATCGGCACGCAGCGGAACAGCGCGACATTTTTGCAAAGGTGCCGCTCGTCATTGCACCGTCCGCGTTGCTGCCCGAGCCCAATATGGCAGTGCCGCATGATGGTTTTGGCAAGCCGCTGCTGATCACGCGTGACAAGGCGGGGGTGGCGCATGTGTTCCTGAACGTTTGCCGCCACCGGGGCACGCGGCTGGTGGAGGGCAGCGACGCGGTGTGTGCGCCGCGCCTTATCTGCCCCTATCACGCCTGGAGCTATGCGCTCGACGGCGCACTGACGGGGATGCCCCGGCCAGAGACGTTTCCCGGCCTCGCTAAAGGCGAATACGGATTGAAGCGGCTGCCGACGGTGGAGGCTGGCGGCCTGATCTGGTTTGCGTTTGATGACGTCGCCGATTTTACCGAAGCACGCGCGCTGGGGGCTGATTTTGAGGCTTTCGATCTGCCCGGCCAATATATGTTTCGCCGCAAAACCCACCGCGTCGCGGCGAACTGGAAGCTGATCATGGATGCGTTTCTGGAAAGCTATCACGTCCAGCGGCTGCATTCGGGCACGATTGGCCCGTTCTTCAAGGACGGGGTGACGACCGGCGACCGGATCGGCCCGCACCAACGATCTGCGGTGGGGCGCGAGGCTGATCTGGTCGCAGCGGCAGGCAGCGACTGGCCGCAACTGCGCGCAGCGATAACATACACTTATCAGATGTTTCCGGGCACGGTGTTGATCGTCAGCCCCGATTACATGAACCTGATGATCATGATGCCGCAATCAGAAGGCGCGGTGCTCGTCGAGGATTTCATGCTGATCCCAACTGCTCCCGACACTGACAAAGCCCGCAACCACTGGGAACGCAGCTGGGCGCTGCTCGACGGCCAAGTGTTTGCGGGCGAAGATTTTCGCGCCGCAGAATTGGGGCAGCAGGGGCTGGCGTCCGGCGCAATTGAACGGGTGACGTTGGGCACGCTGGAAACCGGCATCAGGCAGTTTCACGATATGGTGGAAGCGCGGCTGGGCTAAGCAGCAAGCCTCTCGCGTCGATGGAAGCGTTACCCCGCAACGCCGGCCAACGCTTGGCTCATCCACTTACCCAGCGATCGCCGCCATCAGCTTCTCAATCCGGGCTGCATTCGCGCCCATGTCACTGCGGCCAATGCGCGATACAGAACGGATGTCGATCCGGGTACCATCGCCATCGGGGCGGAGGCGGATGACGACGTCGTCCTTAAAGCCCCACCAGCCCGATGTATCGGTCGCCTCGATCCGGCCGGTCGCGCTGTCTGCGCCGACGACTGTCCATCCGCGTGCGACGACGGCCTTGGTGGCAATGTCGAAAACGTCGGCTGGGGATTTGGTGATCGTCCGGGGCCGCACCCCCGGATAAGCTGCCGCCTGCTTTGGCGCGATTGCGGGATCATAGGTGATCGAATTGCTGCCATCGCCGCGTAGTGCTGGCGTCACGGATACAAATAACGGCGGATTGGCGGTATCTGTGGTGATGTCGTGAATTTCCGGCACGCCGCTCGCCCCGGTGATGATCTTGGCAAGGACGGCCGCAGCAGCAAGCCCCGCGACCATCCCGCCAGATGCCAGCATACCGCCCCGATTTCGGATCACGATACCCAAGCAGATCAACCCGCCAATCGCCGCCACCAGCGATCCAAGCGCAAACAGCCCCAGCCCTGCTGACCAGGGCAACACGCCAAATTTTGTCAGTGGGCCGGCAAGCAGCACGAGGACTGCCAGCGCAATGGTGCCACCGGCAATGATGGAAGATCGTCGTGACAACATCATACTTATCCTTTTTGTCAGGCAACCGTCTTGAACAGGGTGAAGCCCGGGGGCAAGCGTTTCGGCACCACGCCGCCGCGAACGCCCTCAATCACCGCGATTGCCTGCGCCAGATCGCGCTGGGCATAGGGTTTGCCTAGCCAACCATCGGCGAGCAACTGCGCCTCGGGTGGACAATCGCCGGTAACAAACAACACCACGATACCGGCGGCGATGGCTGCTTTGGCCACGTCAATGCCGCTGCCATCGGCCAGGCTGATATCTGCAAGCACCAGATCGATAACAGTTCCCGCCCCGATTAACGCCAAGGCGGCGTCGACCCGATCAACCGTAGCGACAACATCAAAACCTTCGTCCCGCAGAGAATATTCGGTCGCGAACGCGACCAGTGGTTCATCTTCAACGATCAGCAATCGGTTGAACAACCGCTTTTTGCGAGTGAACAAAGCCACGTTACGCCTCCCGGTGGCAAAGCACCCCGTGGCTGCCCCTTATCCAGTACACAACGCAGGTGCGCGCATTTTTTTGCATCATCGATTTAAATAGCTGTATCACCATCGGCATGCCCCCAGCCAAAACCGAAACGCCCCCTGCTGAAGTCCAACGCGACGGCAACCGCATCGCCAAATTGCTTGCCCGCGCTGGCATCGCATCTCGCCGAGAGATTGAGCGCATGATCACCGATGGCCGCGTGGCAATTGACGGCAAAGTGATCGACACACCTGCCACAATCCTTACCTCGCTGCGCGGGGTGACGGTGGACGGTAATCCGGTGCAAGCCCCCGCGCCCGCCCGGCTATTTTTGTACCACAAGCCCAGCGGGCTATTGGTGACCGAACGCGATCCCGCCGGACGGCCGACCATCTATGACAAATTACCCAGCGACTTGCCCCGGCTCGTTCCTGTCGGTCGGCTTGATTTGAATACCGAAGGATTGCTGCTGCTAACCACGGACGGGGAGTTAAAGCGCCAGCTTGAGCTGCCCTCAACCGGTGTGGAACGCGCCTATCGCGCGCGCGCTTATGGCACCGTAAGTCAGGCCCAGTTGGAGGATCTAATCCACGGGATCGAGATAGAGGGCGTGCGATACGGCGCGATAAACGCCAATCTGGAACGGCGGACCGGTGCCAATGTGTGGATCGAAATGATCCTGACCGAAGGCAAAAATCGCGAAGTCCGCCGCGTGCTTGAATTTCTGGGGCTGAAAGTATCTCGGCTGATTCGCACCCGTTATGGCCCGTTCCTGCTGGGTGATCTTGCCCCCGGTGAATTTGGCGAGGTTCGCCAGCATGATGTGGTCGCGTTTCGTCGCGATCCCACCCGCAACCCGCCGCCTGAACATACCAAGGCACCGCCATCGCGCAGCCGGGGGGAGCGCACTTCGGCGCCAGCGCGCACCGATCGACCGGCCCGCGCGCCCAAGCCCGGCCCTGACGCGGCGGAGCCGCGGAAGGCACCGCGCGTTGTTGCGGCCATCAAACCCAAGCGTTTCTATGACGCAAAGGAAAAGGGCGGCGTTACCCCCGTCAAACCCGTGCGGGCCAATACCCGCAGCGAAACCAGTTCACGCGCGCGCCGCACCGCGACTGATCCCCGACGCAAGGATACCGCGCGCGACGGCGGGTTTATCGATAATCCGCGCGGACCATCACCGGATCGCGCACCCACCAATACGCGCGGCGGCCGACCCACCAAACCGGGCGGCACGGGCAAGCCCCGTCCACCCCGGACGAGGCGCTAAGCGATGCGAATCATTGCTGGCCAGTGGCGCGGGCGCGGCATCGTTGCGCCAAAGGGCGATGCTACCCGCCCCACGGCTGATCGCACCCGTGAAGGGCTGTTTTCGATGCTGATCAGCCGGATTGGGAGTTTTGATGGGCTGGCCATAGCCGATCTGTTCGCGGGTTCGGGCGCGCTGGGGCTGGAGGCTATGTCGCGCGGCGCGGCATCGTGCCTGTTTGTCGAACAGGATCGCCAAGCTGTCGATGCACTGCGCGCCAACCTAGCCAAACTGGGTGCAACGGCTGACGTCCGCGCGATATCTGTGCTGTCGCTGGGCAAGGCACCCGCCCCGCTCGACGTGGTGATGATGGACCCACCTTACGGATCAGGCGCGGGATCGGTGGCGCTGGACAAGCTGGCGCGGCTGGGCTGGGTTAGCCCGGCAAGCTGGATCAGCATTGAAACCGCCTTCAACGAGCCTGTGACGGTTGCAGGGTTTGAGATTGATGCCGAGCGCAATTACGGCAAGGCGCGGATCACGCTGTTGCGTCAGATTTCGGGCTGAGGCGGGCGTCGCACCAGCATCAATCCGCCCAGGCTAAGCGCCGCTGCAACCACCAGATATGCGCCAACCAGCGCCAATCCGCCCCGAGCCGCAAGCGCCTGCGCAATGATGGGGGCGAGTGCGCCGCCAATGATTCCGCCTAGATTGAAGGTCAGCGACACACCGGTATAGCGCACCCCGGCCCCGAACAGCGACGGCAGCCATGCCCCCAAGGGCCCATAGGCAAAGCCCATCGCAAGCAGTGCGAACGACAGCCACAGCCACACGGTGATCAGCGAGGCCGCGCCCAGCATCGGCCCCATGGCCAGCCCCGCGGCCACAGCCCCCGCAAAGCCCCATCGCAGCATTGCTGGAGTGCCATACCGGTCTGATAATGTGCAGGACAGGATAATCCCGGCGGCCAGAAAGGGGATGGCGAGCAATTCGACGATCAGAAATGCCTGGCGCGAATGACCAAGCGTGGTGGTGCCATATCCAAGCGCAAAAGCGGTCGCGATATAGAATAGCGCGAAGCATGCGATCACCCCAAAAATGCCCGCCAGCGTGCTGCGCAGATCATGCAAAAACAAGTGCGCGATCGGCACCTTGGGCAACGTGCCATGGGCTGCGGCTTCGGCAAAGGCCGGCGTTTCGGTCAGCTTCAGACGCACCCATAGCCCAACAAACACCAATGCTGCGCTCGCCAGGAACGGCAGTCGCCAACCCCAGGCCCGGAACTGATCGTCAGTCATCGTCAGGCCCAGAATCAGGAAGAATCCATTTGCCGCAATGAATCCAATCGGCGCGCCAAGTGGCGGGAACATACCGAACCGGCCAGCCCAGCCCGGCGGTGCGTTTTCCACTGCCAGCAAGGATGCACCGCCCCATTCTCCGCCCAGTCCAAGCCCCTGCCCGAACCGCAACAGGCAAAGGATCACCGGAGCGGCCCAGCCGATTTGCGCATAGGTGGGCAGAAAAGCGATCAGCACCGTTGATCCGCCCATAAGCAACAGCGATGCAACCAACGTCGATTTGCGGCCCACCCGATCCCCAAAATGGCCAAAGATCGCCGCACCAACCGGTCGGGCAATGAAGGCCAGGCCGAAGCTGGCGTACGACAGCAGCAACTGTGCGGCGGCATCCTCGGCCGGGAAAAACAATGGCCCGAACACCAAAGCCGCAGCGGTGGCGTAGATGTAGAAATCATAGAATTCGATCGAGGTGCCAACCAGACTGGCCGTTAGCACCCGACGCTGCACGAAAAGCGGGTTAGTGATCGGGGCAACTGCGGTGGCGGATGTCATGCGACCTTCATAACCGGCTTGCACGGCTTGTCGATGCTGGCCCTGCCGAGATCAGGCGGTGCCCATCGCGCGCAACACCGATAGAAACAGCCAATACAGCCCGCCCGCCAGCGTCATCACCGCCGGCAGCGTCAATATCCAGGCGAGCGCCATGTTGCGAAGCGTAGTGCCTTGCAAGCTGGCACCGCTCGCCACGGTCGCCCCAGCGACCCCGCTCGACAGAATATGCGTCGTCGACACCGGCACGAGGAAAAAGCGATCGGCGAGCAGGATCGTCATCGCGGCCATCAACTCGGCGGCACCGCCCATGCCATAGGTCATGTGCGTTTTGCCGATCTTTTCCCCGACGGTCACCACGATGCGCTTCCACCCGACCATCGTGCCGAGCCCGAGCGCAATCGCCACGGCCACCTTCACCCAGGTCGGGATGAAGCGCGTGCTGTCTTCCAGGCCATGCTGGAATTCGCCGATCGCCTTGCGCTCATTCTCAACAAAAGTGGCAGACGCCGTCTTCGCCTTGAGTGCGAGTTTGGACGAATCGAGCGCTAGATACATGTCGTTGCGCAACCCCGAAATGGCCGCCGATGGCACATTGGCAAGCGAACCATATCGCGCGACCTGCGCCCCGATATCGCGCGATACCACGCCGATCGCCGCGTAAACGACGGGATCGTTGGCCGATTTTGTCTTGAGCGCGCTCGCCAGCACGTTGCGCGCCGTCGCGGCATTGACGGTCGCGGTCCCGGCTTTGGTGCCGAACACATCAGCGGCGCGGTTTGCCTGCTGGACAAATGCTGGCACCGATTCACTCGGCAGCCCTCGATTGAGCGCATAGGCAGTGGGCGCACAGCCGATCAGGATCAGCATGATCAGCCCCATGCCTTTTTGCCCGTCATTGCCGCCATGGGCGAAAGACACAGCAGTACAGGTAAAGATCAGCAAGGCGCGAATGCCACGTGGTGGTGGCTCGTTTGTGGCGGGCTTGGCGTAAAGCTTTGGATTGCGCAGCACGAGTTTCATCGCAAACAACAGCGCCATCGCCCCGAAAAAGCCAATTACCGGCGCAATCGCCAGCCCCGTCAGCACCTTTTGCGCTTGGCTCCAATCAACGCCGGATGTGCCGCCAGTGCCCGATGACAGCAACTGGTTGGCAAAGCCCACGCCCAGAATCGACCCGATCAGCGCATGGCTAGATGAATTGGGCAGCCCGACATACCAGGTTGCCAGGTTCCATAGGATCGCTGCCAGCAGCAACGCAAAGATCATCGCAAAACCGGCATCGCTGCCAACGTTCAGGATCAATTCGACCGGCAACAACGCAACAATTGAATAGGCAACAGCGCCGCTGGATAAAAGCACGCCCAGCAGATTGAAAAAGCCCGACCAGACAACGGCGACCTGCGCGGGCATCGAATTGGTGTAAATCACCGTCGCCACCGCATTTGCGGTATCGTGAAACCCGTTCACAAATTCAAAGCCAAGCGCAATCAGCAGCGCACCGCCCAGCAACAGAATTGTCACCAGGGCAAGCGTTTCGCCCACTTGCGCTGTTTCTGTCGCAATGCTGTATCCGGCAAAACCGAGCCCGCCGATGATCGTCAGGATAAAAAGCCATCGGCCAATTGGATTCACAGGGCCATCGAGCGCTGGGCGATCGGCCTGGGTCGGTTCGGGAAAGCCGCCCGATGAGAACATTTGCGTGGCCATAATCGCTCTGGTGACGTGCTAGTGTGTCAGATGGATGACAGTCACGCCGGATAACGGCGCATCGCGCCTAATCAAGCCCAATCATATGGCCAATCAGCTCGCCAGAACGGCGGCCATTGCCGGCATCACTGCCTGCAGTCCCTTTACCGGGCGGATCATGACGCGAAAGCTGATGATCTTGTCGGCATCATTCCAATGGATGATGTCGACGCCGTTTACCTGGATACCGTCCAAATCAAGCTCAAATTCCAGCACGGCAGAATTCGGCCCCACCCATTCCTCGACATACCGAAAGCTGGGCACCCCCAACACCTTTTGTGCAGCTGTCAGATATTTGATCGTGATTGCCTTGCCAATTTGCGGCGTGTGCACGGCGGGCGACCGGAACACGCAATCTTCGGCAATCAAATCATCAAGCCCACCCGGATCGCGAGCGTCCATCAGCGCGTGCCAGTGTTCAATTGCTACCGCCATCGCGATTCCTCCTGATTGATTGCTGATAACGCTATCACCTCTAACCGACAGCACAAGCGCGCTTGCCCCTTTTGCCCACGTTCCCTACCTGTTCACTGATGACCCTGCCCGCCCCCAGCCCCCAAGATCCGCCCTATCTGCGCACGCTGAATGCGCCGCAGCGTGAAGCCGTGCTGACGACCGATGGCCCCGTACTGGTGCTGGCGGGTGCTGGCACGGGCAAGACGGCAGCGTTGACGGCGCGACTCGCGCATTTGATCTACACGCGCAAAGCCTATCCATCGGAAATCCTGTCCGTCACGTTCACCAACAAGGCCGCGCGGGAGATGCGTCACCGCGTCCACGCGATCGTCGGCGATGTGGTGGAGGGGATGCCGTGGCTGGGCACCTTCCACGCAATCGGCGCAAAAATGCTGCGCCGCCATGCCGAACTGGTCGGGCTGCATCCAAACTTCACGATTTTGGATACCGACGATCAATTGCGGCTGATGAAACAGCTGATCATCGCAGCCGACATCGATGAGAAACGCTGGCCGGCGCGCCAGCTTGGTGGAATTATCGATGGCTGGAAGAACAAAGGGCTGACGCCGCAGGATATCGATGCGGGCGAAAGCGAAGCCTTTGCCAACGGCCGCGGCAAAGAGATGTACACTGCCTATCAGGCACGGCTGATCGCGCTCAATGCCTGCGATTTTGGCGATCTTCTGCTCCACGTCCTGACGATCCTGAAGCGTGATCGCGAGGTGCTCAGCGCTTATCAGAAGCGGTTCCGCTACATCATGGTTGACGAGTATCAGGATACCAACAGCGTCCAATATCTGTGGCTTCGACTGCTGGCACAGGAGCGCAAGAACATTTGCTGCGTGGGCGATGACGACCAGTCGATCTATTCATGGCGCGGCGCGCAGGTGGAAAATATCTTGAAGTTCGAAAAGGATTTTCCGGGCGCAAAGGTGATCAAGCTCGAACAAAACTACCGCAGTACGCCGCATATTCTGGCGGCAGCTTCCGGCGTGATCGCGAATAACAGCGGGCGGCTGGGCAAGACATTGTGGACCGACGAGCAGCAGGGCGAAAAGGTGAAAGTGCTCGGCGTGTGGGATGGCCCGGAAGAGGCGCGCCGCGTGGGAGAGGAAATCGAGAGTGCCCAACGGGGCGGCAAATCTCTCGACCATGTCGCCATTCTGGTCCGCGCACAGCACCAGACCCGCGAGTTTGAAGACCGGTTCATCGCAATCGGCATGCCGTACCGGATCGTCGGCGGTTTCCGTTTCTACGAACGTGCCGAAATTCGCGATGCCCTCGCCTATCTGCGCATCGTCAGCCAACCCGCCGATGATCTGGCGTTTGAACGGATCGTCAACGTGCCCAAGCGCGGCCTGGGCGACAAAGCGGTGCAGCGCGTGCATCAACTCGCGCGGGCGGAGGGGGTGCCGCTCAGCATCGCCGCCGCGCGCATCCTGGACACCGACGAGCTTACACCGCAGGCGCGCCGGTCGCTTGGCAATTTCGTCATTGATCTGGCCCGCTGGCGGCAAATGGCAGCGGATTTACCGCACCCCGAACTCGCCCGGCAAATCCTTGATGAAAGCGGTTACACCGCCGTGCTTCAGGCCGAAAAATCAACCGAAGCGTCGGGGCGCCTGGAAAACCTGTCCGAACTGGTTCGCGCGATGGAGGAATATGAAACGCTCGGCGCGTTCCTCGAACATGTCAGCCTCGTCATGGACAATGAAGCGCAGGCCGAAGAGGCCAAGGTGACGATCATGACGATCCATGCCGCCAAAGGGCTTGAGTACGACACGGTCTTTTTGGTCGGCTGGGAAGAAGGGCTGCTCCCGTCGCAGCGCGCGATTGATGAGGGCGGCAATGCATCGCTGGAGGAGGAACGCCGCCTCGCCTATGTCGCGATCACGCGGGCGCGCCGGCGCGCGATCATCCTTCATGCCGCCAACCGCCGCATTTACGGGCAATGGACGTCAAGCATCCCCAGCCGGTTCGTCGGCGAGCTGCCCGCTGCACATATTGACAGCGAAACCAGCATGGTCGGCGGCGAAAGCCTGTGGCGCGCCAACTGGTCCGAGCGCGCCGATCCCTTTGCTGATGTCGCGCGCGGCACGGGGCGTGGGCCGGGGTGGCAACGCGCAGCAGGCACGGGATCCAGCTTTGTCCGCGAACCCGCGCGCGTTGTGGAAGCGAGGGCCAGCGCGGTCAGCATCGGCAACAAGGGGCGGAGTGACGTTTCGCTAGGGATGCGCGTCTTTCACCAAAAGTTCGGCTATGGCGCGATTGTCGAAATCGAGGGCAACAAGCTCGAGATCGAGTTCGAGACAGCGGGGCGCAAGCGCGTAATGGACAGCTTTGTGGCGATTGGGTGATTTTGGACGGACGGATTTGTTGCAGGTTAGAAATAACCCAAACCGAGGCTAAACGCGGTCGACCGCCATCAACGTAACGTTCTGATACTTCGCCTCAAGCGGATCAAACAGTTCAACAGGCAAAAAGGCGCGGTCCATCAGAGAGATACTGCCCAGCCCGCTGACCCGATAGGTGCCGATTTTTACCTCACGCGGCGGCTTGCCATCGCGCTCCAGCGCGACGGCATCAAGGTGCAGCTCATCATGTTTGGTATAGAGTATATGCGGCGCGAGGGTAACGATGCCGCGGTTATACACAGCGCTCACGCACAGACGGCGGACCACCGCCTCAAGGATTGTCGGGACCGGGCCAGTCGGGGCGCTATCATCGCCTTGGGATTCGGGCTGCTTCATCCACCACGATATAGCATGAAATGGTGCGGTGCAGCAAGAAATCTCGACTGGCTGGTAACAGGATCGTGGTGCCAAGTGCATTCACCTGTCCTCAAAACACAGATTTCGCGCTCCCCTCCTTCATCATCGCCTTGCGAACCAGCGGAACTGGTGGCCCACCAAAACTGAGAAAGGCATCGTGAAAGCCCTTCCACGCCTTGGTACCGCCCCGGCTCGCGGTCCAGTCTGCGCGGAGTTTGCGGATCATCAGCTTGCCGAGCGTGTAGTTCAGATAAGCCGGATCATATGTGCCGCGCGCCGATTGCTGGCGGGCGGTGCCTTCGTCCTGGTGGCATTCCTTGATGAACAATTCACGCGATTGTTCTTGCGTCATCGTGCCCGAATGCAGCCGGATCGCCGACAGGAACCGGCAATCGCGCAGCAGCGCGTTGGCGAGCTGGCCAATATGCGTTTCGGGATCGCCGTTGTTCAGCCCGGCTTCCCACATCATTTCCTCGGTATAATGCGCCCAGCCCTCCGCATAGGCATAGCCAACGAATAATTGCCCGAACAGTGAGGGCGACCGGTTGGCGTGGAGGAACTGGACAAAATGGCCGGGCATCACTTCATGCACCGACGTAAACAGCAAATCCTGCTTGCCGGGCACGAACCCGTCCTGCACTTCTTTGCTCCAGCTCGGATCGGGCGGGGAGATATAATAGACTGAGGGAATGCCCTTATCGAACGGCCCCGGCGGGTCGATATACGCCGAGTTCTGGCGGTTATAAGGCGGACTTTCCTCCACCAGCGCCTCTTCAGTGCCGGGGATAGAGACGAGATCCTTGTCGATCACAAACGCGCGCAACATGGGAATTTGCCGCCGCGCTTCGGCAACCGGCCCACCATCGGGCTTGTTCGCGTTCATTTTGGCGGTGCAGGCTTCAATCGTCGCACCGGGGGCGAATGTCGCACAGGCAGCCACAAACGCATCCTGATTGCGCTTCAAATCGGCCATCCCGATCTTTTCCAGCTCAGCGAGCGGGGTGTTGACCCCTTCGGTTGCAGCCAGCATCCGCGCGAACCGATCTGCGCCCAGCGCAAATTCCTGCGTCGCGGTGCCACGCTGGCTTTCCAGCCAGCTGCCAATCTCGCGCATCGCCGTGGCCGCTGCTTGGGAAGCTGTATCAAATTCGGCCTGCAGCGCGGGATCTTTCACGCTGGCAAATGCCTTTTTCGCATCGCCCGCATAAAAATCCGCAAAGCCGTTAAACCCTGCCACCCCGTAATTGACAAAGCTGAGCGGCATCGGGGTTTTTAAATTGGCGCGGATATTGGGGGCCTGCGCTGCCACGCTTTTGAAAAACGCGATCATCGCCTTCATCCGCGTCGGCGCATCCGCATAGGGCCGCGCGATATAGACATTGGGATCAAGCCCGCCGCCGACATAGTAAGTGGGGTTGCGGTGCGGCTGATCGGCATCTTCCAGCCAGAACAGCTTTCCTTCGGCGACCTTGACCAGATAATCACGCTCAAACCGGTCAGCTTCCGATAATTTGGCGCCATCAAATTTGCCCGCCGCCGCGATTGTTTCGCGCAGGAAATCGCCTTGCTTCTTCAGCCCGGCAGCACTCCAGTCCGGCAGGCGACCATCAAATTCATGTTTGCCCTGATATACGGCATTGGCCGGATCCAACTCGAACCAGTTGGTGACAAAGGCATCGCGAAACTTCGCCCAATCGCCAGCTTGCGCCATTGCGGTCATCGATCCACCGGGAGCCTGCGCGCCCGGGCTGCACGCCGCGAGTGCCATCAGGCTGGCCGCCACCAATAATTTCAAACGCACCGGCTGCTCCTACTTGAGTCGATTAAAGCAAAGCTGGCAGGTTATGTGCGTTCCCGCCAGCCCCTGGCCTGCCGACCATCATGAAGAAAAGCTTGGGGCCGCGCAGCAATCGCTGATTGCCCCGCCGGGCCGATGCGCCTTAAAGCCGCTAGCAATGGCTGAACCCACCCACCCCTTTCAGATCGCCAATTTCCGGTTTTACTGGGCGTCGCGCTTTTCCATGACAATTGCGCAAAACGCGATGATCATCGTGATCGGCTGGCAAACCTACACCATCGCCCGTGAGACGATGGGGCCAAGCGCAGCGGCGGCGCAACTCGGGTTGATAGGGCTGCTTCAGTTCGTCCCGCTATTCTTTTCAACCCCGATTACCGGCTGGGTTGCCGACCGATTTGACCGCCGCTGGATTTGCCGCGCCACGGTGTCGCTGCAAATCGCCTGCGCGCTGATCCTGACAGTCGTTACTTATGCAGGAGCAATGACGCTGCCGGTGCTATTTGGCGTGGCGATTGTGCTGGGATTTGGTCGCGCGTTTGGCGGCCCCGCATTCAGTGCGCTGGCCCCCAACCTCGTCCCTCGCGCCGTGCTCCCGACCGCAATCGCCCTCAGCTCAATTTCTTGGCAGGTCGGCACCATCATCGGGCCAGCGCTTGGCGGCATCGCCTATGCTGCAGCCCCCTTTGCCGCTTATGCGCTGGCGACGGCGTTGTTCATCACCGGGTTCACCTGCTTGATGATGATCGGCCCCGTGCCGCGCACCGTCATCCCGGGCAAAGCGCATCCGCTGCGCCAGATTGCCGATGGGCTAGCCTATGTGGGGCAAAACAAGCTGGTGCTGGGCACGATCACGCTTGATCTGTTCGCGGTGTTTCTGGCGGGCACAACGGCGCTGCTGCCAATTTACGCGCATGACATATTGAAGGTCGGCCCAGTGGGACTGAGCCTGCTCGCATCGGCCCCCGCTGTCGGAGCATCGGCAACGGCAATCTTCTTCTCGTTTCGGCCGATCAAGACCAATGTTGGCCCAAAGATGCTGTGGGCGGTGATGGTATATGGCACCGCCACGATTGTCTTCGGCGTTTCGCAGACGATGGCGCTAAGCCTTGCCGCGCTGGCGATTGCGGGGGCGGCTGACATGTTCTCGGTCTATATCCGCCAGTCGCTGATCCAGCTCCATACGCCCGATGACAAGCGCGGGCGGGTCGGTGCGGTGTCCCAGCTTACCATCTCGGCCTCGAACGAACTGGGGGAAGCTGAATCGGGGTTCCTCGCCGCCGCGCTCGGCCCGGTGGGCGCTGTGCTGGTCGGCGGCGGCGGCGCGATTATCGTCACCATCTTGTGGACATTCCTGTTCCCCAGCATCCGCCGCGCCCGTACATTCGACCCCAGTGAAGATTTACCTGATCCCGATACCATCAAGATGGAGGCCGTCACATGAAAGCCAACACGATCCTGGAAACCATTGGCAATACCCCGCACATCCGGGTGTCCAAGCTTTTCCCGAACAACGAGGTCTGGATTAAATCCGAACGATCAAACCCGGGCGGATCGATCAAAGACCGGATCGCGCTGGCGATGATCGAGGCGGCAGAGGCATCGGGCGATCTTAAACCCGGCGGGACGATCATCGAGCCGACCAGTGGCAATACCGGCGTGGGCTTGGCCATGGTTGCCGCGGTGAAGGGGTATAAGCTGGTGCTCGTCATGCCCGAAAGCATGTCGATAGAGCGGCGACGCCTTATGCTGGCCTATGGCGCCACCTTTGATCTTACCCCGCGCGAAAAGGGCATGCGGGGCGCGATTGAGCGGGCAATGGCACTTGTGGACGCAACGCCAGGCGCATGGATGCCGCAACAATTTGAAAACCCGGCCAATATTGCTGTTCATGTTCGAACGACCGCGCTCGAAATCCTCGCCGATTTTGCGGAGACCCCGATCGACGTCATCATTACCGGCGTTGGCACCGGCGGGCACATTACCGGTATCGCCGAAGCCCTAAAGGCGCACTGGCCGCAATTGAAGGTCTATGCCGTGGAGCCAGAAGCATCGCCGGTTATTTCTGGCGGCGCGCCAGGGCCGCACCCCATTCAAGGAATCGGCGCGGGCTTCATCCCCGCCAATCTCCACACCGGCGCGATCGACGACGCGATCAAGGTGGATGCCGGGGCCGCAAAGAATATGGCCCGGCGATCAGCGGCTGAGGAAGGGATGCTGGTTGGCATCAGCTCCGGCGCGACGCTCGCGGCCATCGCCCAAAAACTGCCCGACCTGCCCAGCGATGCCCGCGTCCTTGGCTTCAATTATGATACCGGCGAACGCTATTTATCGGTGCCCGATTTTCTGCCCGAAAGCTGAATGATGAATATCGCCTTTACCGTGATTTAGCGGTATCATCGACGAGTCGTGGGGACTGTCTGGGGTGGCGTTAATGCGTAGGGTGATGATCTGTGTCAGCGTGATGCTGGCAATTCTGCAGCTTTGGCCGATGGTGATGGGCAATCCTGTAACGCCTGCGCAGGTGGCGGCAACAGCCGCCCCAAGCGCGCGCGCTGCAACGGCGCGACCTGTAAAAGTCGCAGCTTTTGTGGGCGGCAACCCGGTCAACCCCATCAAGCGGAGCAACCAAGTCGCTGTAACACCCGGACAAGTTAGCTGCTATCGCCATTACGAAATCGCCTTTGGGGCCTGCGCGCCAGCGGATCGTGATTGCCGGATGAAGGCGGCTGATCAATGGGATTTGTGCGAGGCCACTGGTTTTTGGGGCAACTGACCCGCGACACGATCGTGCTCGTTGTCGTCCCGTTTCGGCGTAATCGGTCTAGAATCGATTCGGGCAGTGGGCGAAAATGTCGTCGCCGCGAACGGCTTGGTAATCTTTCACCCCGTGTTCCAAGGTGAGACTCAGCGATTCTATTGGCAAGCTCTTGGCGCGCCGCCTGTTCAACGGGCAACTGCCCTTCGCGCGCGCCACAAATTAGGCTAAGGGCCGGGACCATTTTAACCCCGAGCTCGTTCGATATCCATGCCTGCGCTGCCCTTTTCCGATCATGCTGTCCATCCGGGCTTGCTGGGTAAGCCCGGGCGTCCGGCGTCGATCGTCCTTGCGATCATCAGCGCGATCGCGATTGGCATGCCTTCACTGATCGTTGGATCATCGCTGGGCGAGCCAGCAACGATCAGCCGAACCACTGCTGCATTGCCCGTCGTTCCCCCGCAGCAGATGCCACCCGTCGATCCGGTAAACCTGATAGACCTGAGCCCTGACGACGCCAGGGCAATCAACGCAACCGTGCCCTATTCAACCGGCCCCAACCCCGCAGCACGTCCATTCCGGCTGGGCGATGCCAGCATCGCCGCTGCCCGCGCAGTCGATTGCCTGGCCACAGCGGTGCTATACGAGGCGGGCGATGACACGACCGGTCAGCGGGCAGTCGCGCAGGTGATCATCAACCGGGTCCGGCACCCGGCGTTTCCCAAAACCATCTGCGGCGTGGTGTTTCAGGGGGCAGAGCGGCGCACCGGGTGCCAATTTACCTTCACCTGTGACGGTGCGCTGATCCGGCATCGCTGGTCTGACGACGCATGGATACGCGCACGAACGGTGGCAACAGCGGCGCTGAATGGCCAGGTTTTCGCAAAGGTGGGGCATGCGACCCATTATCACACCGATTGGGTCGTCCCATATTGGAGTTCCAGCCTGGATAAGGTGAGCGCGGTAGGCACGCATCTGTTTTTCCGCTGGACCGGATGGTGGGGCACGCCCCCAGCCTTTTTTCGCCGGGTCGACGTCAACGAGCCCGCCATCACCCAGCTTGCCGTTTACTCACCCGCGCACCGGGCGGGGATGGACTTGCTGACGCTGGCAGCGGGCGAACTGCCGCCCGAGCCCTATATCGCGCCCGACCCAGTGCCGGGTGACCCCAACGCGTTCCTGGCAACGATTGATCGCCGCGCAAACCCCGATGATTTCCGCAAACTGGCAGAAGCAAGCTGTGGTACGCGTAGCTATTGCAAATACATGGCCTGGACGGCGCGGCTCAACACGCCCGCCGTTTTGCCGCTTGGCCCTTTTCAGGTCGCGACGATGTCTTTCAGCTATCTGCGTGACCGGGCTCGGGGGTTTGAAAAGGCATTATGGAGCTGTGGCCAGTTTCCCCGCGCTGATCGCCGCCAGTGCATGAAGGCCCAGCCCTTTGTCCCCGATGCGCCCGGCACTCCGGGTAATCCAAGTACGCTCGCCACGGCAACCGCGGACGATAGAAGTCCTGCAGGGCCGCCATTCACCCGGGCGGTGAGCGAGGATGCCAAGCTGGCAGCCACTTTGGACACACCCGCAATTCCGCCGAGGACTAAGCCGCGCGTATCCGGCTCGTTACAGCCGAGCACACCGGCACGTCCGTCTGCCAATCCCGCATTGCCGGCGGCGCAACCCGCAACGCCGCCCGCTCGATAAGTTCACCGACAGGCTGTTTACTCAACCGCGTGACACAAGCGCCACTGTCCTGTGGCACCTCACGCGGAGCGGAAGTTTGGTTCCACCGCCGACAGCTTCAAGCAAGGCCCGCGATGCAGCGACCAGCGTCAGGCCGCTTCAAACATCTCCGGTGACAGCGCCATCAGCGCCTCGGCGCCGCCCTCAATCTTGCGGCGCAGCGAACCGGTATCCGGCAGGATACGCTCGGCAAAATAGCGGGCGGTGACCAATTTTGCCTCCAGAAAGGCCCGGTCTGAATCGCCGCTGCCGTTGCGCAGCGCGTTGGTTGCCGCCGTCGCCATGCGCAGCCACATCAGGCCCAACGCGACGATGCCCATGATGTGCATATAGCTGTGTGCGCCCGCACCGACATTGTTGGGGTTGGCAATGCCATTTTGCACAAACCACACCGTCGAGGCCTGAAGATCATTGACCGATCGCTCAAGCCGCGTCGCAAAATCGGCCAGGCTGGCCTCTTGCTTTGCAATGGCGATTTCCTCACCCAGCATCTTGAACAATGTTTGCACGGCGCGACCGCCATTGGTCGCCAGCTTGCGCCCGACAAGATCCATCGCCTGCACGCCATTGGTGCCTTCATAGATCATCGCGATACGGGCATCGCGCACATATTGCTCCATGCCCCATTCAGCGATGTAGCCATGGCCACCATAAACCTGCTGTGCATTGGTGGCGATTTCATATCCCTTATCCGTACCATATCCCTTGATCACTGGCGTGAGCAGCCCGATCAAATCGTCGGCAAGCTGCCGCTCTTCCTCGGTCTGTGCATAATGGGTGAGATCCACTTGCAGCGCCGCCCATAGGCAAAGCGCCCGCAGCCCCTCAGTCACGGCCTTGGACTCCATCAGCATCCGTCGCACATCGGGGTGGACGAACAGTGTATCGGCTTTTTCCGCGGGTTCGGCTGCACCCGTCAGCGCGCGACCCTGACGGCGATCATGCGCATATTGCACCGCGTTCTGGTATGCCGTTTCGGCAATCCCCAGCCCTTGCAACCCGACGCCAAGCCGCGCGGTGTTCATCATAATGAACATCGCGGCGAGCCCCTTCATCTCGTCGCCCACCAGCCAGCCGGTCGCGCCGTCATAATTCATCACGCAAGTCGAATTGGCATGGATGCCCATTTTATGTTCGATCGAACCACATGTCACCGCATTGCGCGCCCCCAAGGAGCCATCGTCATTGACGATGAACTTTGGCACCACGAACAGCGAAATACCCTTTGAGCTTTCGGGCGCGCCCGGCGTTTTGGCGAGGACGAGGTGGATGATGTTGTCAGTCAGGTCATGTTCGCCCGACGAAATGAAAATCTTGGTGCCGGTGATTGACCAGCTGCCATCAGCGGCAGGCTCGGCGCGGGTGCGGATCAGGCCCAAGTCGGTGCCGCAATGCGGCTCCGTCAGGTTCATGGTGCCGCCCCATTCGCCCGACACCATCTTTGGCACATATTTCGCCTTTTGCTCGGCACTGCCCTTTACCAGCAATGACGAAATCGCCCCGTGCGTCAGCCCTGGGTACATGGCGAACGCCATGTTGGCGGACTGCATATATTCTTCAAACGCGGTCGACACGACATGCGGCATCCCCTGCCCACCAAATTCCTCTGGCGCACCCAGCGTTGGCCAGCCCGACTCAACAAATTTGGCATAAGCTTCTTTGAAGCCGGCCGGCGTCGTCACCGATCCGTCGGCGTGGCGCGTGCACCCTTCCTGGTCGCCCGAATGATTGATGGGAAACAGCACTTCGGCGACAAACTTTCCGCCTTCGTCCAGCACCGCGTCAACCACATCAGGGGTCGCGTTCTGAAAACCGGGCAGGTTTGTGTAGCGATCAAGCCCGACGACGTGTTGCAGGATGAAACGCGTGTCGCGCACCGGCGGTGTGTATTTCGGCATTGTCAGTCCCTTTACATCGTCTGATCGGGATCGGTCCGGTCGAGCCCAGGCCCGATAAGACCGATAAATTGTTTCAATTCGTCGATGGCTGCATCGATATCATGTTTTTGCGCTGTCAGCAGTGCGATCCTGTCGCGACAACGTGCGATCGTGACCTCACGCTGCGAACGCCGTCCGTCGCCAATGTCGTAAAGGTCGAGCAGTTCGCGGATTTCGCCCAGGCTGAAGCCGACGCGTTTGCCGCGCAAAATCCATGCGAGTCGCGCCCGATCTCGTGGGGAATAAATGCGCACGGTGCCTCGCCGTTCGGGCGCAATCAGCCCCTCATCTTCATAAAAACGCAGCGCCCGCGCGGTTACGTCGAATTCGGTCGAAAGGTCCGAAATCGTGAAACTATGCCGGTCAGGCAATGGTTCAATTGGCGCATAGGCGGGGAGCGTGGCCATGGCCGCAAATTACTTCCCGTTTACGTGAACGTCAAGACTATCCGCCTAGCGCACACAGCATCCGTCGTTTCGAATCGCGCAGGGTAGCCGCTTCGGACACCGAATCGCTCAACCGTCGCACATCAAGCGCCGCGAACGAGGCACGTTGCCCGCACAGCTTTTCGCACGCCTGCGGCATTCTCCCCGGGAACACGATTCGATCGCCTTCGAAGCGCGCATCGAAATCGCACCCCGGCGCAGCGGCAAAAGTGATGTGGAGCGCCTCCCCCACCCGGGTCACCGTCCCAGAACCACTGCAATTCTGCTGATCACCATAATCCACGAAGGCGCCGATCCGGTAATTCAGCCGGTCCGGCACCACGCAAACACGATCGGTATCGCGCGCATAAAGCCCGGTCATGTCCGTGTTCGCCGGATCAGCGATCACGCCGGATGCGATCGCCGCGCTTTCCAGGTCCGGCGCAGCGCTGGCCTTGGGTGTGGGCGCCAGAGGAGCCTCTCCAGAGCAGGCAGCGAGCATCAAAAAGGCGGCCAAGCCGACAATCCGGATCACAAAACAGGTACCGCCGTTACGGGGATCAACGCATCGCCCTCCACCCAGCGGTAGAAACAACTGGGCGCGCCGGTGTGGCAGGCAGGGCCAGCAGGATCGGTAATCACCCAAACCGCATCCTGATCACAATCGATCCGAATCTCCGCCACCCGCAGGATATTGCCGGACGTTTCTCCCTTTTTCCATAGCGCCCCCCGGCTCCGCGACCAGAACGTCGCCTCGCCTGTTGCTTGGGTGGCCGCTAATGCATCGGCATTCATATGGGCAACCATCAGCACATCACCCGACACCCGGTCAGTCACGACGGCGGTGATCAGCCCGGCGGAATCATATCTGGGATCGAGCGTCAGCCCGGTTTCGCGTGAGTCGGTCATCACCCTTTTGTAGCGCAAGCGCGCGGCGCAACCATATTTATCGTCCAGTCGCGCAAATGTATGATGACAAATGCGCGACAAACCCGATTGCCGTCCCTATATGACGGCCTCGACGCAACCAGCGGGCGGGCATGCTGACAACAAATCCTTTTGACCCACTTTGTGATGGGGACAAGCTGCATGAAGAGTGCGGCATTTTCGGCGTATCAGGCACAGACGGTGAAGCGGCGGCGCTTGTCGCGCTCGGTCTGCATGCACTCCAGCATCGCGGGCAGGAGGCGGCAGGCGTTACCAGCTTTGACGGTCGCGACTTCCACACCCACCGCGCCATGGGCCATGTTGCCGGCAATTTTGACCGGGACGAGATTATTCGCGCGCTGGCAGGCACCGTTGCGTGCGGGCATGTGCGCTATTCCACCACAGGTGAAACGGCGCTTCGCAATATCCAACCGCTCTATGCCGATCTGGCAAGCGGCGGCTTTGCGATCTCGCACAATGGCAATATCTCAAACGCCGCACGGTTGCGCCGGGAGCTGGTGCGGCGCGGGTCGATCTTCCAGTCTACGTCGGATACTGAGGTGATCATTCACTTGGTTGCGACATCCAACTATCGGACATTGCTTGATAAGTTTATTGATGCACTGAAGCAGGTTGAAGGTGCTTATTCGCTGATCGTGATGACGCCCGAAGGAATGATCGCCTGTCGCGATCCGCTCGGCTTCCGCCCGCTGGTGATGGGCCGGTTGGGCGATGCGATCATTTTCGCGTCAGAAACAGTCGCGCTTGATGTCGTTGGTGCCACCTTTGAACGATCCATCGACCCCGGCGAATTGGTGATCGTGCAGGATAGCGAAGTACGCTCTATCCGGCCGTTTGCCGCGGTGACCCCGCGGCCCTGCATCTTCGAATATGTGTATTTTTCACGCCCGGATTCGATCGCCGAAGATCGTTCAGTCTATTCGGTGCGCAAAGCGATCGGCGCGCAACTGGCGATTGAAAGTCCAGTCGATGTCGATTTGGTCATTCCCGTCCCCGATTCCGGTACCCCGGCGGCGATCGGTTATGCCCAGCAATCGGGCATTCCGTTTGAGCTGGGTATCATCCGGTCACATTATGTCGGTCGCACGTTCATCCAGCCTGGGGACAAGGTCCGCCATCTGGGCGTGAAGCTGAAACATAACGCCAACCGTGCCCTTATCCGGGGCAAGCGAATCGTGTTGATCGATGATTCGATCGTGCGCGGCACCACCAGCCTGAAGATCGTGCAGATGATGCGCGAAGCAGGCGCTGCCGAAGTTCATTTGCGGATTGCCAGCCCACCAACCCGGCACAGTTGCTTCTACGGCGTCGATACGCCGGAACGGGCGAAACTATTGGCCGCACAATTGGATGTCGGCGGGATGACTGATTTCATCCATGCGGACAGCCTGGCGTTCATTTCAATCGATGGCCTGTACAAGGCGTTGGGCGAATCCAAACGATCAGATACCCAGCCAAGTCACTGCGATGCCTGCTTTACCGGCGATTACCCGACGACGCTGACTGACCAGGATGAATCCGAAACGGTCGACCAGTTTGCGATGCTCGCTGAGCGGGTGATCTGACCAGTTTTCCTGTATTTTGAATAGTATAGCACTTCTGTTGACGGGACAGAAGATGACCGGAGTATCGCTGTGACCGACAAGCCGCTTGCCAACCAGACCGCCCTTGTCACCGGCGCAAGCCGCGGAATTGGTGCGGCCACCGCCAAGGCACTGGCCGCTGCAGGCGCGCATGTCGTGCTGACCGCGCGCACGACGGGTGGGCTGGAGGAGGTGGAGGAAGCGATCTACAGATCGGGCGGCACGGCCACGATTGCACCTGTTAACCTTACGGAAAATGACAGTATTGCGCGGCTGGCGACCGCGTTGTCGGGCCGGTGGGCGGCGCTGGATATCATGGTGCTGAACGCCGCGACGCTGGGCACGCTGGGCGCAATTCCCGCGATTGACCCCAAGGAATTGGCCAAAATTTTGACGCTGAATGTCAGCGCGCAGGTGGCGTTGCTGACCGCGTTTGACCCGATGCTCCGCAAGTCCGCCAATGCCCGGGTGATCGGGCTGACATCATCCGTGGCACGCAATCACCGCGCATATTGGGGCGAATATGGCGCATCAAAGGCGGCATTTGAGTCGATTATAGCCAGTTATGGCATGGAAATGGCCAATATTAGCGCAATTCGTACCGTTTTGGTCGATCCTGGCGCGACCCGCACGGCAATGCGCGCGCGCGCCTATCCCGGCGAGGATCCGATGTCGGTGAAAGAACCCGCAGTGGTTGCCGATCGAATCGTTCAGCTGGTGATTGAGGGTTTCGAAACCGGTCGGGTTGAGCGGATTGAGGGTTAATCCTTCACCAGCGTCACCTGCGCCACATCAATCCCGCCGCCGCGAAACCCACCTTCGCAATACATGAGATAGAACCGCCACAAGGCGGTGAAATGCTGGTCAAAGCGCGCTGGCAGGCGGTTGGCGGCAACGGCTTCGTCAAATGCCACCCGCCAGCGGTGCAGCGTTTGGGCATAGTCTGGGCCGAAACAATGTTCATCGCGCCAGCCAAGCCCCTGCGCCTCGGCAAGCGCGCGAAAGCGGCTGCGGGACAGCAGCATGCCGCCGGGGAATATATGACGCTGGATGAAATCGACATTGGCGGCATAGGCATCGAAAATGGCATCGTCGATGGCGATGAACTGAATGGCGGCGCGCCCACCGGGGCGAAGTGCGCGGGCAATCACGGCCAGATAATCTGCCCAATAATCCTGCCCCACCGCCTCTACCATTTCGATGCTGGCGATCCCGTCATACTGGCCTGCCACATCGCGGTAATCGGTCAGCGTCACCTCCACACCGGGGAGCGCGCGGGCATCAATTGACGCTTGTTGTTCAGCGGAAAGCGTAATGGCATGGACTTGTCGGCCAGCGCTGGCGGCAAGAGCGGCGAATGATCCCCAACCGCAGCCGATTTCGAGCAAGCGATCACCTGCTTTGGTGCCGGTTCGGTCAAGAATAGCCTGCAGCTTGCGGTGCTGCGCCACGGCAAGCGACTCGGCCTGATTTTCGAACAGCGCGCTTGAATAGCTGAGGCTGGGATCAAGCCAGGCCGCATAGAAATCATTGCCCAGATCATAATGCGCCGCCACGTTGCGGCGCGCGCCAGCCCGGCTGTTCCGTTGCCCGCGATGGGCCCATTGCCGCCACCAGCGGCTAACCCCCTGGGCACGACCCGTTTTGCCCAGCGTTCGCCGATTTGCGCTGAACACTTCGAAAATCGCAACGGCATCAGGGCTGGTCCACTCGCCCTTGCTCCACCCGATATACCAGCCGCCAGACCCGCTGATCGCCAGCCGGACCAACGCCCGCCAGTCGATGATGTGGAGCAGCGCCTTGGCCCCATCCGCACGGCCGCCCAACCGGCGGGTCCGCCCGTCGGGCAGCAATATTTCAATCGATCCGGTCACCAGCCCGGCATCAATCCGGTCAAGCACCCGGCTGCCAAACGCCGCGAGCAGCCCGCGCAAAAGCCCGGTCGCACGTCCAGCATCTGCGGCAACAGCTGCAGGACCGGCTGGGGGAGCGGCTGAAGGCAGGGGTGCCGGAATCAGTGGAGTTGGAACGTTCATCGCCTGCCCGGATGCCTCAATCGGCATCCCCCTAGCGCAACTGTTGCAGCGCTGCGAGAGCGCGTTCGCGTGCTTCGCGGTGGCCGATGCGCTTGGCGGGGTAGGCAGCGGGGCGGCGTCCGGCGTCTTCCGGATCATGGATTGCCCAATCGGGAAGCTTTGCCAGTTCGGGCACCCATTGCCGGATATATCCCGCCGCATCGAATTTTTCAGACTGCGACAGCGGCGCCATGATCCGCACGAACATATTGGAATCGACCCCCGTCCCTGCCGTCCACTGCCAGTTCACGGCGTTGCTGCCATAATCAGCATCGACCAGCGTGTCCCAGAACCATTGTTCGCCGCGCCGCCAATCGATCAGCAGATGTTTGACCAGGAAGGATGCGGCAATCATCCGCACGCGGTTATGCATCCAGCCTGTCGCCCATAATTGGCGCATACCGGCATCGACAATGGGGTAGCCGGTTTGCCCGCGTTGCCACGCACGCAGATCGTCTTGTGCTGCGGCATCGTTTCGCCACGCCAGATCATCAAAAGCGGGTCGCGCGTTGATGGAGGCGTATTCGGGGAATTGCATGATCACATTTTGCGCATAATCGCGCCAGCCAAGCTCCCCCAGGAACTTTTCCACCGATCCGCCAAGCTGCGCGGTGTGATGCCAGATGGTCGCGGGCGATATCTCCCCAAAATGAAGGTGCGGCGACAAAAAGGAGGTGCCGGGCACCGATGGCAGATTGCGCTGATCTTCATAGGCTGCGGCTTGCCCCGTAAAGGCACCCAGCCGCGCTGCTGCACCCGCCTCACCCGGTTGCCAAAATGCCGCCATGCCGGTTGCCCAATCGGGCCTGGTTGGTTGAAGCTGCCAATCGGCGAGGTTTTCGCTCTGCGGCCAGTGCGGCGGTGCCGCTATCGTGGCGGGCGCTGACGCTGGCTTGGCAGGCGGCATCGTTGCCAGCAGCGCGCGCCAAAACGGCGTGAAGATTTTATACTGCCCGCCACTCCCTGTTGTGATTGATCCCGCCGGGGCCAGATAATTGCCGTCATGCAGCACCAGATCGAGCCGCTTTGCCACTGCCGCCTGCGCATTGCGCCACCATGGTTCGTAATGCCGCAGCGCGTGAATGCGGGTGGCCCCCACTTCTTCAGCCAGCTTGGCGAGCACAATATCGCTTTTGCCGCGCCGCATGATCAGCCGCGATCCCCTGGCCCGCAGCGCTGCATCGAGCGACGCCAGACTCTGGTGAAGCCACCAGCGTGATGCACCGCCCATGCGACGCTGCCGGGGCGTCTCGTCGTCAAGGATGTAAACCGGGATAACGGGCCCTTGAGCCGCCGCGGCGATCAGCGCGGCGTGATCAGCCAGCCGCAAATCACGGCGAAACCACAGGATTGTTGTCATTATTGGTTCCCGGCGGCGCAAGGTGAGGGCATTGAGGGGATTGCTGGCGGCGCATGCCCCTGCCCCGCCAATTTTGCCGTGGTGAAGGCGGTCCCTAGCCGTAGAATCGATGCGACGTGCCGACCAGCCACTTCCATCGCGTCATGCCCATAACCGCCGCCAAGCGTACTGGCGAGCGGCAGGCCGCGCCCGGTGGCGAGGCGGGCGATCAAATCCTCGCGCTGTTCAAGCCCGTGCGCTGTCAGCTTCAGCCTGCCCAGCCGATCCCCCTGATATGGATCAACCCCTGCCTGATACAGGATCAGCCCCGGACGAAACGAATCGATCAACGGCACCAATGTCGCCGCCAGCGTTTCCAGATACACCGCATCGCCCACGCCGTCGGGCAGCGGCACATCCACGGTTGATCGAGCTTTGCGCACCGGAAAATTCTTGTCGGCATGGATTGAATAGGTCGCAATTCCCGGCCTGCCCGCCGTCAGCGCCGCCGTGCCGTCCCCCTGATGCACGTCGCAGTCAACGATCAACACCCGCGCCACGTGCCGCTCCTCAATCAGCCGAACCGCGGTGATCGCCAAATCGTTGAACACGCAAAACCCGGCCCCGGTATCGCCCAGCGCGTGGTGGCTGCCGCCCGCGCTGTTGGCGGCAAAACCATGGTCCAGCGCAAGCTTAGCCGCCGCCCATGTACCACCGGGCACGATCTGTGCGCGGCGGGCGACTTGCGGTGTGACAGGAAAGCCGATCCGCCGCTCCTTGTGTACAGGCACGCGAGCCTCGATTACCTCAGCGACGTAATCGGCATCATGCACGGCCTCCAGCCAATCGATCGGCATCGGTTCTGGCAAATGCCAGTCGATTGCGACGCCGCTTTGCACCAGCAAGTCGCGCACCAGCCCGTTCTTGTTCCATTGGTACCCGCTGCGGCTGGGCGCGGGGGCGACATAATCGGGATGATGGACGACAGCGAACACGCCGCTTAGGTAGGGCGCAACGCGCGAGCGCGCCAGCACAAGAACCCAGTACAAGTACGAAGCCCAGGAGCCTGCCATGACTGATCATTATACCAACCCCGATGTGGCCATGTTCCTTGCCTTTCTGAACGCCCTGCCCGGCCCCAAGACGCATGAACAACCGCCTGCGTTGGCGCGGGCAATGTATGTCGCCAGCAAGGATGTTGCCGACCTGCCGATTGGCGAGCTGGCGGTGATGCGGGATTTGTCAGCCCCCGGGGCAGCGGGGCCAATCCCCCTGCGGCTGTTCGATTCGCGCGCTGATCGGGCGGCTGGCCCGGCGCTGATATTCTTTCACGGCGGCGGCTTTGTGATCGGCGACCTTGATACGCATGCCGGGATTTGTGCGGAGATGGCCCGTCAGCTCGATTTGCCGGTGATCGCCGTTGATTATCGGCTGGCCCCCGAACACCCCTTTCCAGCGGCGACCGATGATTGCGAGGCAGCGACGCGTTGGCTGGCGGGCAGCCCGGCTGAACTGGGACTGACGGTGACGGGGCTGGTGCTTTCCGGCGACAGCGCTGGCGGCAATTTGACAATCGTCACCGCCATGGCGCTGCGCGATGCGCCTGCCGCCGTGCCTGTCATCGCGCAATTCCCAATTTACCCCACCGTCGACCGCGCCGATGCGCACGGTTCCTATGAGCTGTTTGGCGAGGGCCGGTTGCTGACCAAGGACGGGATGAAGTGGTTTGATGAAGCCTATGCCGCAACGCCGGGCGACTGGCGCGGCGCGCCGCTGCACGCCAACCACCGCGATATGCCGCCAACGCTTGTCATCACTGCCGGGCTTGATCCGTTGCGCGATCAGGGCCGCGCCTATGCCGCCGCGCTGATCACGGCGGGCGTACCAACCGCGTACCGCGAGGCAATTGGCAACATCCACGGCTTTGTGACGCTGCGAAAGGCAATCCCGTCGGCACAGATCGAAGTGAACGGCGCGCTGGGCGTGCTGAAGGGCATTATTGCCGAGGCAGTGGCGGCGCAGGCGTGAGCGACCTGGCCTATCGCCCGTGCGCGGGGATCATGATTATCAACGAAGCCGGGCTGATCTTTGTCGGGCAACGGATCGACAGCACGGCAGAGGCCTGGCAGCTACCCCAGGGCGGCATCGATGATGGCGAGGACGCGCAGGCCGCCGCGCTGCGCGAACTGGGCGAGGAAACGGGCATTGCGCCCGCCCACGTCACGCTGATTGCAGAGGCACCGGGCGAATATTTCTACGACCTGCCCGATGAGCTGATCGGCAAGGTGTGGAAGGGCAAATGGCGCGGTCAGCGGCAGCGCTGGTTCCTGTACCGCTTCACGGGCAGCGATGCCGATGTGAACATCGCCACTGCCCATCAGGAATTCCGCGCCTGGCGCTGGGCCACCCCGGCGGAAGTGATCGCGCTGGCGGTGCCGTTTAAGCGCAAACTGTACGAGGATGTCTTTGCCGCGCTATCGGCGCATCTGCCTTAATAGGGCTTGGCGACCATCAGCCACACGGCGGCGACCAGCGGCACGGTGCCGATCAACCCCCAGATGATCCAGTTCAGGCTGTCGCGGCGATAACTCTCCGGTATCTCGCCACCATTTGCAAAGCCCTTGGCCACGCGCGCCTGCCGCACCTGTATGGGCACCAGAATCACCAGCCAGATCATCCCGGCAATCACAAACATCACCTGGCTCCACACCAGCCACGCCGAACCAAACGGGTTGATGCCGGCAATCCACGCGGCACCATATCCGCCGCCAATCGTCAGCACGATTCCCCAAAAGGTCAGGCTCCAATCGGTGATCGTCACCAGCCGCTGCGCAAACCCAATGATCCGCGCGTCACCGGTGCGATCAGCAAATACTTTCCAGAATGCCGTGGCGGTAATGTTCCCCATCAGCATGACGATGCCGGTAATGTGCAGAAACTTGGCGATGTCATAGGCCATGATGCGGGTGGTCATCCTGTCGCGGTGGGTGAAGTGACGCCTTGCCGCCCGCCCCCGGACCGGTCAAGCGGGTGCCGCGACAGCAAATGGGTGGAGCAAGTCCATCCAAGCCGCTATCAGGGCGCATGATTTCGCTGTCCCCCGTCGAACGCCGCCTGATTGATGTCGCTGCCGATCAGCCGATGCTCGCGCAGGTTGAGCGCTGGGCGGCGATTAATTCGGGCACACGCAATCTGGCAGGGTTGGCCGCGATGGCGGGCGAATTGGCAGATGCTTTTTCGGCCCTGCCGGGTGATCTGACGCTGGTCGACGCACCTGCGGTGGAGGCGGTGACCAATGATGGCGCGGTTCACCTGCTCGATCATGGCCAGCATTTGCAGCTATGCGTTCGGCCCGACGCGGCCGTGCGCATTTTGCTGACCGGGCATATGGACACGGTGTTTCCCGTCGACCATCCCTTCCAGACGCTGGTCCACCGCCCTGACGGGACGATCAACGGCCCCGGTGTTGCCGATATGAAAAGCGGACTGGCGCTGATGCTCGCCGCGCTGACCGCGCTGGAAGATTGCCCGCTGGCCAGCCGGATCGGCTATGATGTGCTGATCAATTCGGATGAGGAAACGGGATCGCTCTCCTCCGCCCCGCTGATCGCGCAGGCAGCGCAGGGAAAGATCGCCGCACTCACCTATGAACCCGCTCTGCCTGATGGCACGCTGGCGGGGGCGCGCGGGGGGACAGGGAATTTCTCGATCGTCGTGCGCGGGCGCAGCGCGCATGCCGGGCGCAACCCCGATGATGGCCGCAACGCGCTGGTCGCAGCAGCAGACATGGCGGTGATGCTCACCACCGCGCGCAGCCCGACCCTGTCGGTGAACCCGGCGCGGATCGATGGTGGCGGGCCGAACAATGTCGTGCCCGATCTGGCCATTCTTCGCGTGAACTTCCGCCCCGCCTCGCTCGACGAGATTAATCGCGCCAAGGCACATATCGATGCGGTTGTAGCTGCGGTGGCACAGCGTCATGACGTCAACATCACCGTTCATGGCGGCTTTAATCGCCCGCCCAAACCGATTGATCCCGGCGCGGCCAAGCTGTTCGCGCTGGTAAAGGCGGCCGGCGCTGATCTGGGGCTGGACATTGCCTGGCGCGCGACGGGCGGGGTGTGTGACGGCAACAATATTGCGGCCTGCGGCGTGCCCGTTGTTGATACGATGGGCGCGCGTGGCGGTGCGATCCATTCGTCGGACGAATTTTTGCTGGTCGACAGCCTGGCGGAGCGCGCCGCGCTGTCCGCGCTTACCATCTTGCGCATCGCCGAACGGGGGCATTTGTGACGTTTCGAATCCGGGCCGCGCGCGGCAAAGACCTGCAATCGCTGTACGAAATGGCCAAACTCACCGGCGGCGGGTTCACCAATTTGCCGCCTGATCGCACGGCTTTACGCGCCAAGCTTGATCGCAGCGATGCCGCCTATGCCCGCACCGATGGCGGGATTGAGGATGAGCTGTTCCTGCTGGTGCTGGAGAATGTCGCCACGGGGGAGGTGCGCGGCACCTGCCAGATATTCGCCAAAGTGGGCCAGAAATATCCGTTCTACAGCTATCGTATTGGCGCGCTGACCCAGCACAGCAAGGAACTGGGCCGCACATTTCGTGCCGATATGCTAGCGTTAACGACGGATCTTGAGGGCGCGTGTGAGGTTGGCGGGCTGTTCCTGCACCCCGGCGAGCGCGCGGGCGGGCTGGGCCTGTTGCTCGCGCGCAGCCGCTATTTATTCATCGCGATGCACCGCGCGCGCTTTGCCGATCGCATTCTGGCCGAATTGCGCGGGATTATTGACGAAGCGGGCGGATCGCCATTCTGGGACGGGGTCGCGGGGCGGTTTTTTGGGATGAATTTCCAGGACGCCGATTATTTCAACGCAACGCACGGCCACCAGTTTATCGCTGATCTGTTCCCCAAACACCCGGTGTACACCGCCATGCTATCAGAAACCGCGCGCGCGGCGATTGGCCTGCCGCATCCATCTGGCCGGGCGGCGATGCGGATGTTGGAGAATGAAGGGTTTGCGTTCGAAAACTATGTCGACATTTTTGACGGCGGGCCGACGATGACGGCCAAGACCGATCAGGTCCGCTCAATACGTGATGCGCAGCCCGGCATTGTCGCGGCGGTTGGCGACATCACCGGGGAACCGGCCCTGATCGCAACTGGCACCATGAGCGATTTTCGCTGCTGCTTTGGCCGTGCGGGCGGCGACAGCGCGGCACTGACAATCGACCCGGGCACAGCGGCAACGCTGGATATTGGCGCGGGGGCAGCAATCCGATGGGTGGCACGGTGATGGCAATGGTGGAGATTAATTTTGACGGGCTGATTGGCCCCAGCCATAACTATGCCGGACTAAGCCACGGCAATTTGGCCGCGACACGCAATGCGGGTGCCACATCGCGCCCGCGCGCCGCCGCGCTGCAGGGCATTGCCAAAATGCGCGCCAATCTGGCGCTGGGGCTGGCGCAGGGCATATTGCTGCCGCATCGTCGGCCCGATCACCGCTGGCTGCAGGCGCTGAACACCGATTACGCCGCCGCCCCGCTGCCGATGAAGGCGCAGGCGCTGTCGGCGTCGGCGATGTGGGCCGCGAACGCCGCGACGGTTTCACCAGCAACTGATGCTGCCGACGGGCGCTGCCACCTGACGGTCGCCAATCTGATAACGATGCCGCACCGCAGCCACGAATGGCCGGGCACGCTGGCGCAATTGCGACTGATTTTTGCCAACCCGGCCTTTGCGGTCCACGCCCCCGTCCCCGCACCGTTCGGCGATGAGGGGGCGGCGAACCATATGCGCATGGCCGATCACCATGATGCGCCCGGCATCGAGATATTCGTCTACGGCGTGTCCGGTGGCAGTTTTCCGGCGCGCCAGCGAATTGAGGCGAGTGAGTCGGTCGCGCGCGGCCACCGGCTGGATCCGGCGCGCACCCTGTTTGTTGAGCAATCAGAAGACGCGATTGCGGCTGGCGCGTTCCATAACGATGTTGTCGCCGTGGCGAACGGGCCGGTGCTGTTCGCGCATGAACAGGCCTTTGCCGACAAGGCGGGCTTTTATGCCGCGCTGCAGGAGCGCATGCCGACCGCGCAGATTGTGGAAGTGCCCGCCAGTGCGGTCAGCCTGGATGATGCGATCACATCCTATCTGTTCAACGCCCAGTTGGTGACGCTGCCCGGTGGCGCCATGGCGCTGATTCTGCCCGAGGAAGCACGGGCGAATGCGCGTGTCTGGGCTTGGTTGCAGGCGATGATCGCCGGAAATGGCCCGATCCGCCGACTTGAGGTGGTGAATGTGCGCGAATCGATGGCCAATGGCGGCGGCCCGGCGTGCCTGCGGCTGCGCGTGGTGGCTGATCCTGCAACCATCGACCCGCGCTTTCTGGTGAACGACGCGCGCCTTGATCAGATCGCCGCGGTCGTGGAGGCGCATTGGCCCGAAGCGATTGCCCCTGCCGATATCGGCAACCCAGCATTGATCACCCAGATCGAACAGGCATATGCCGCATTGATGCCGGTGATCGGCCTTACCGCCGCCGAAGCTGTCGGGTTAATTGACAATTTACCATAAGTGTAAATGTGGATTGGCGCATTTCCGGGATTGGCCCGGCGCTTGCTTAACAAAGGCCATGCTGCACAAGATTGGCCAGTTGTTCGTCATCAAGACCAAATTCGAGGCCTTTCTCGTGATCTACGGGCTTGGCACCGGGGCGATTGAGCGCGGCGTGCATTATCTGCAACAATATCCCGGCTTTGGTGGCTGGTTACTGTTTTCCGTCTGCCCGATTGCCGTTTTTATGGCGGGTGCGCGCATCCTTGATTCGCTTGATCGACAAGCCGAGGATTGATCCAGCTTTCGACGCCGCAATTTTTGCTTGGTGGCGGCGGCGCGGCGGATGACTATTTCAACGGGCATGAACGCCCCCCTCACCCATTTGCAGCGGCTTGAGGCCGAGAGCATCCACATCATGCGCGAGGTTGTTGCCGAGGCAACCAACCCGGTAATGCTGTATTCGGTGGGCAAGGATTCTGCCGTGATGCTGCATCTCGCGCGCAAGGCGTTCTACCCGGCACCGCCGCCCTTCCCGCTGCTCCACGTCGATACCACCTGGAAGTTCCGGGCCATGTATGATCTGCGCGAGCGTGCGGCGACCCAAGCGGGCATGTCGCTGATCGTCCACCAGAACCCCGAAGCCAAGGCGCTGGGCATTAATCCGTTCGATCATGGCAGCCGCCATACCGATATGTGGAAGACCGAGGGGCTGAAGCAGGCGCTGGAACAGCACGGCTTTGATGCGGCGTTTGGCGGCGCGCGCCGCGATGAGGAAAAATCGCGCGCCAAGGAACGGATTTTCAGTTTCCGTTCCGCGCACCAGCGCTGGGACCCGAAAAACCAGCGGCCCGAACTGTGGCGGCTGTACAATGCCCGCAAGCACAAGGGCGAAAGCATCCGCGCCTTCCCAATCTCAAACTGGACCGAGCTCGATATCTGGCAATATATCCAGATCGAAAACATTGAAATTGTACCGCTTTATTTCGCCGCACCGCGCCCCACGGTGGAGCGCGACGGCATGCTACTGATGGTTGATGATGATCGCTTCCGGCTACGCCCCGGCGAAGTGCCGGTTGAGCGATCCGTCCGGTTCCGCACGCTTGGCTGTTACCCTTTGTCAGGGGCGGTGGAGAGTGAGGCGACGACACTGAACCAGGTCATCCAGGAAATGCTGCTGACCACCACCAGCGAGCGGCAGGGGCGCGCGATCGACCATGATCAGGCGGCGAGCATGGAGAAGAAAAAGCAGGAGGGGTATTTCTGATGCACGCCCCCACAGCCCCCTGCCCGCCGGCCTATACCCCCGCCTATACTGCTGATACGCTGATCGCCGAGGATATCGACGCCTATCTGCAGCTGCACCGGCATAAATCGATGCTGCGCTTCATCACCTGCGGATCGGTGGACGACGGAAAATCCACGCTGATCGGGCGGTTGCTCTATGATTCAAAGATGATCTTTGAAGATCAGCTGGCCGCGCTGGAGGCCGATAGCCGCCGGTCGGGCACACAGGGTGAAGCGATTGATTTCGCCCTGCTGGTCGACGGATTGGCCGCAGAGCGCGAACAGGGCATTACCATCGACGTCGCCTACCGGTTCTTTGCGACCGAAAAACGCAAGTTCATCGTCGCCGACACGCCGGGGCACGAACAATATACCCGCAATATGGTGACAGGCGCATCGACCGCCGATCTAGCCGTGATCTTGATTGACGCGCGCAAGGGTGTGCTCACGCAAACCCGGCGGCACAGCTACCTTACCCAGTTAATCGGCATTCGGCACATCGTGCTGGCGGTGAACAAAATGGATCTGGTCGATTATGATCAGGCCCGGTTTGACGCGATTGTCGCCGATTACCGGCAATTTGCCGATTCGATTGGGATCGGCGCGTTCACCGCGATCCCGCTTTCCGGCTTCAAGGGCGATAATGTCGCGACCCGATCAGCAGCGATGCCCTGGTACACCGGGCCGTGCCTGATCGAGCATCTCGAAGCGGTTGATGTGTCGACGGACAGCGCTGCGAGGCAGTCCTTCCGCATGCCGGTGCAATGGGTGAATCGCCCCAACCTCGATTTTCGCGGGTTCGCCGGGCTGATCGCAAGCGGACAGGCGCGGCCGGGGGACCGGGTGCGGATTTTGCCATCAGGTCGGCTGAGCACGATTGCCCGCATCGTCACAATGGACGCCGATCTGGATGTCGCCGTGGCAGGCCAATCGGTAACCTTGACCCTGGCCGATGAAGTCGATTGCTCACGCGGCGACGTGATTGCGCTGGCGGAAAATACTCCTGAAGTTGCGGATCAATTTTCGGCATCCATTGTGTGGATGGACGATACGCCACTGGAGCCGGGCCGCGCTTATCTGCTGAAAATCGGCAGCCAGACCGTCAGCGCCACCGTGCGTGCGCCGGACCACCGGGTTGACGTTAACACCATGGCCCGGCTGGCAGCACCCACGCTGGCGCTGAACGATATCGGCATCGCCGACATCCACACCGATCGTGCCATCGTGTTTGAACCCTATGCAACCAGCGCCGAGCTGGGCGGGTTCATTCTGATTGACCGCACCACCAACGCGACGGTGGCAGCCGGGATGATCCGGCAAGCGCTGCGTCGTGCTGACAATATCCACTGGCAAGCCATTGAGATAAGTCGCGAAGCCCATGCCATCCAAATGCGCCAGCAACCGCGCATATTATGGTTCACCGGTCTGTCGGGATCAGGCAAATCAACCATCGCCAACATTGTCGAACAAAAGCTGCACGCGCTGGGCAAGCATACCTTCCTGCTTGATGGCGACAATGTCCGCCACGGCCTGAACCGGGATCTGGGATTTAGCGATGCCGACCGGGTTGAAAACATCCGCCGTGTGGGTGAAGTCGCCAAGCTGATGACGGATGCCGGGCTGATTGTGCTGACGGCGTTTATTTCTCCCTTCCGGGCAGAGCGGGATATGGTTCGGGCGATGGTGCCTGAAGGGGAGTTTATCGAGATTTTCGTCGATACGCCGATTGAAGTGGCGGAGGCGCGCGACGTCAAGGGCCTGTATCGCCGTGCCCGAGCGGGTGAAATTGCGAACTTCACCGGCATTTCCAGCCCGTATGAGCCGCCCGCCAGGCCCGAATGCCATATCGATACGACGAAGATAACGGCCGAGCAGGCCGCTGACCTGATCGTCGAACAGATTATCGGCATCTGGTCACCAATGCTGTAAGCGCGGGTAATGACCCCTGATGTTTCCCGCCGCGCGCCCGACGCTTCGACCCTGGCCGATGCGGCGCTCGCCCGGGCTGTTGCGCTGGAAGCGGGAGCTTTGCTGAATGAAATTCGGCACGCCTGGACCGGCGACGGCGCAGCGCTGGGTGATCGCGGGGATGCAGACGCCAACCGGCTGATCATTGATCGGCTGCGCGCCGCGCGCCCGGATGATTTCATCCTGTCCGAAGAATCGCACGATGACCGCAAACGCTGCGCCGCCCGGCGCGTGTGGATCATCGATCCGCTGGACGGCACCCGCGAATATGCCGCCGCGCGCGATGATTGGGCGGTCCATATCGGGCTTGCGGTGGACGGCGTGGCCTGTGTCGGCGCGGTCGCCCTGCCCGCCTGCAACAGCATTTTTGCGACAGACGATGTGCCATTGGCCCCCGCTGCCCTGCCGGCAAGGCCGCGCATGGTCGTCAGCCGCAGCCGAACGCCCGCAATTGCGCGCGCGGTCGCAGCGGCAATCGGCGCCGATCTGGTGCCGATGGGGTCTGCCGGGGCAAAGGCGATGGCCGTGGTGGCGGGCGATGCCGATATCTATCTGCACGATGGTGGCCAGTATGAATGGGATAATTGCGCCCCCGCTGCCGTGGCGTTGGCGGCCGGATTTCATGCATCACGCATTGATGGCAGTCCGCTGGTATATAACTGCACCGAACCGCTGCTGCCCGATCTGCTGATCTGCCGCGCCGAGCTTGCCGCGCCCGTGCTGGCGGCCATCGCCCGGCTTCGTCCCGAGCCGGGACCGGCCTGAACGTCACAATGCCGATTGTTTCATGCCATGGAGCAGGATAACGCCTGAAGTGATAACGGCTGGGGACAGCGCGATACCGCGCTTAGGGCTGGGGAGACAGATTGTGCGGCTATCTCGCGGCTTGTTCCTGTTGCTGGCAGCCCAGGCGCTGCTCGTAACGGCGATACCGTCGCTGTTGCTGATCCTTGGCTTGCGATTTACCACCCAACGCTATCTGGATATCGCCAAGGTGGTTGGTGGCCCCAATGCCGAAGCCGCGCTGTTCCGCGAGCAACTGATCGTGGTGGGCATCGTGCTGGGCGCCATGCTGCTGGTGATGCTGCTGGTTGCCAGCATCATCGCCAACCGCTGGACCCGCCCGCAACGCCGACTGCAAGAAGTAAGTGCCGCCGTTGCCGAAGGAAATTTCGACGGCGAGTTCCCCGAAGACGGCGCATGGGAAACCGTGGTGACGATGCGCAATCTGGGCCGGATCGCCCGATCATTTGATCGACTGGAAACCGCGCGGCGTACCTGGCTGGTCGCGATTGCCGAGGAATTGCGCAAGCCGGTCGCGACGCTGGACGACCAGATTCGCGCCGAGCGCGACGTGGATAAAACAATTACCGGCGACACTTTTGAGCTGGTTGACGATAATGTTCGCCGGCTGGTGGAGATTACAGAGGATCTTCAAGCGGTGGCGCTGGCCGATCTGGGCCGGTTGCCGGTCAATTTTGCGCAGGTTGATCCGTGCGCGCTGATCCACAACGCCATCTGGTCCAACAAGCGCAGGGCAGATATTGCGCAGGTGTCGCTGGAGGCCGGCCACATGCCCGCCACAACCGTGATCGTGCGCTGGGATGGCGCGCGGATCGAACAGCTTTTCACCGCCCTGATCGAAAACAGCCTGCGTTACACGCCGCCCGGCGGCCGCATCCTATTGGGGCTTGAGCCGACGCGCGGTGCCTGGCAGTTGATTATTGACGATAGCGCGCCAGGCATCGACGTCGATCTGGCGCAGCGGCTGTTTGAACCCTTTTACCGGGCAACGGTGCTCCCCGGCGAATCGGTAACGAGTTCAGGGCTTGGGCTGGCGACAGCACAGGCGATTGTTGAGGCCCATCATGGCCGGATCGACGCTGGCACATCGCCATTGGGCGGCGTGCGGGTGACGGTTATCCTGCCCGCGACAACACCGACCGCCTGATTAACCGCGCAGGTCCGCGCCCCACACTTCCAAATTGCCGTGCCGTTCAACCGGGCGGTGGGTTTTAAGCGCTGCCAGCGCGGCCAATCCGGAATCGGCCAGCAACGCCGCCATCGGCCTGCCCGCATCGGCGATTGCCGCCTGCACGCGCTGAAGCAGATAGAAGCGGTACGGCATCACCATCGTGCTGATCACATGCCCGCGCCAATCAAATTCGGCCATGCCGATCATCCGGGTGCCGGGATTCGGCAAGCCATTGGTGCCGGTCTGCAGATCAGGATGTGCGTCCAGCCAGCGATTGGCATGGGCCACATGCGCCGTCAGTTCGGGCACATAATCCGCCGCGATAAAGCGCATCAGCGCCAGCAGCGTTTCGGGGATGGCATCGTCAGCGAACAGCGCTTCATCGGGGCATAGCCCATCGAGCAGCGCCTGTGCGGCGTTCATCCGCTCCACCCAGCGCCAGACGTGGAAGAACCGCGACTTCATCATCGCGGCGGGATAGGGATCGCGCGCCAGATGGGCGTAAAGCGGCGCAATCAGCCCGTAATCGCCAATCGTTGGTCGCCCCCCCAGCAAATAGGGATAGCGCGTGAAATGCGCGTTGAGCAGCGCCAGAAACGCCTCATAGCTGGCCTGAATGGCTGGCGCGGTTTCAGGCGACACGCCAAACGCGGAATTGGCCTTGCGCATCCGGCCGCTGGCGGCCCCGAATACCGTTTCCTCCACCTCCCCCGTCGCGCCCGGCATCAACGCCGCGACGAAATCGGTGCGCAGGAAATCAAGGTTCGTTTCGTCAAAATCCCAGCGGTAATGCATCGCCGGGCGCAACAGCCCCTCGCCGCCGAACAATTCGACTATCAGGCTTACGGCGCGGTGGACGGGCGTTTCGGGATAGGCGCTTGCCCGCGCCAAACCCGCCGCCTCGATATGGTCGATAATTGCCGTACCATCCTGAATAATCTCCCCCGCTGGTGTCACCAGCACCGGGATAATCCAGCGGCCAATCGCCCGGGTGATATCGGGCCAGGCCGGGTCGGCTGGAATTGCTTCTTCAAAATCAACGCGCTGTTTGATCAGATAGGACCGCGCCTTGGCGGTATAGAGCGATCCTGGCATGCCAAAAAGGCGATAGGCTTTCATGGCAATCAGGCAGCCTTGCGTTGTTTCGCCAGCTTTTTCAGCACCATCTCGCGCTTTAGGCGGGACAGGTGATCAATGAAGATGATGCCTTCCAAATGATCCATCTCATGCTGGATGCACGTCGCCAGCAACCCTTCGAGCTGCTCGTCATGCGCCGCACCGGTTTCGTCCAGCCAGCGCACCCGGCAGGTCGCGGGGCGCTCAACCTCGGCATATTGATCGGGCACCGACAGGCAGCCCTCATTATAGATAGTGCTGTCGTCAGCCGTTTCGACGATTTCGGGATTAATGAAGACGCGCGGTTCGCGGACGGGCTTGCCGTCTTCATCCTCTTCCTGAAGATCGATCACCAGGATGCGTTTGGCGATACCGATCTGGATCGCGGCCAGCCCGATGCCGCGTGATGCGTACATCGTATCGAACATATCATCGATGAGGGCGCGCACATCATCATCCACCTCAGCGACGGGCGTGGAGATGGTCCGCAGGCGCGGATCGGGGATTTCGACAATTTTGTGAACGGCCATGGGGTTCAGCTAGGAAAGGGGCAGCGAATCGTCAAGGTGGCGGGTGCAATCAACCCACCGGCCGACGCGCGCGAAGTGCCTGTGCCAAGGTGCCTTCATCAAGGTAATCAAGCTCACCCCCCACCGGCAGGCCGTGCGCCAGCTGGGTGACACGCACCGGAAACGCCTCAATCCGCTCGGCGATGTAATGCGCCGTCGTCTGTCCCTCCAGCGTGGCGTTCATCGCCAGCACAACCTCGTCAATGCCCCCTGCCGCTATTCGGCGGACGAGCAGATCAATCGACAAATCCTCTGGCCGCACCCCGTCCAGCGCAGAAAGCTTACCGCCCAACACATGGAAATGGCCCGGAAAAAGCCGCGATCGATCAAGCGCCCACAGATCGGCAACCTCCTCCACCACGCATAACAACCGCATATCGCGCCGCTGATCGGTGCAGATGCCGCAGGGGTTGGTGGTATCGATGTTCCCACAGGTCGCGCACGCCGTCAGCCGATCCCCCACCGCGTCCAGCGCCGCCCGCAGCGGATCAAGCGCCGTTTCACGCTTTTTCAACAGATGGAGCACGGCGCGCCGCGCCGACCGGGGGCCGAGGCCGGGGAGCCGGGCCAGCGCCTGTGTTAGCGCGTCAATTTCTGGAGAAGCCATGATCGACAGATAAGGGCTTGCGCGCTGCAATGCCAAGCAGCGATGGAGAGATATGCAATCGCCCCCTTTAAAGATCATTTTCATGGGCACGCCTGCCTTTTCGGTGCCCGTGTTGCAGGCATTGGTGGATTGCGGGCATGATGTGGTGGCATCATACAGCCAGCCGCCGCGCCCGGCCGGCCGGGGCAAGGCGTTAATGCCGTCCCCCGTGCAGCAATGCGCAGAGGCGCTGGGGATACCCGTCATGACGCCGCTAACGCTGCGTGATCCCGATGCGCAGGCCGCATTTGCCGGGTTCGGCGCGGATGTGGCGGTGGTGGCGGCCTATGGCCTTATCCTGCCGCGTGCCGTGCTGGATGCGCCGCGCCTTGGCTGCATCAACGTCCATGCATCATTGCTGCCACGCTGGCGGGGTGCCGCGCCAATCCAGCGCGCGATTCTGGCCGGGGATGATGAGACCGGCGTGTGCATCATGCAGATGGAGGCGGGACTGGATACAGGGCCGGTGCTGCTGGAGGGGCGGATCGCCATTGACGGCAAGACAGCAGGCGCAGTGACCGACGCGCTGAGCGCGCTGGGGGCGCGGCTGATGACCGAGTTTCTGGCCGATCCGACAGCCAACCCGCCGCGCGCCCAGCCCGAAGCGGGCGTCACCTACGCCGCCAAAATCGACAAGGCCGAAGCGCGGATCGATTGGACCCGGTCTGCCGAGGAAATTGAGCGGCAGGTGCGCGCATTCAATCCGGTGCCGGGCGCGTTTTTCGAAGTTTCGGGTGATCGAATCCGCATCCTCAGCGCCAAAATTGGTGCGGGCAGCGGCGATCCGGGCGAGGTGCTGGACGATGCGCTGGAAATTGCCTGCGGCAGCGGCAGCTTGATCGCCGAGCAGGTGCAGCGCGCCGGGCGCGGCCCGATGACAGCAAGCGAACTGTTGCGGGGCTTCCCGCTGCCGGCAGGCACCCGGCTTTGACGCGATTCGCGCTGACGGTGGAATATGACGGGCGGCCCTTTATGGGCTGGCAGCGCCAACCGCATGGCCCCAGCGTGCAGCAGGCGATTGAGGAAGCCGCTGGCCGAATCGTGCAGGAAGATGTGATCGCTTATGCCGCCGGGCGCACCGATGCGGGGGTGCACGCGCTTGGCATGCGCGCGCATGTCGACATTGCTCGACCGATAACGCCGTTCCGGCTGATGGAGGGGATGAATGCGTTGCTGCGCCCGGCACCGATCGCCATATTGGCCTGCGAAATTGTGCCCGATGACTGGCACGCCCGCTTTTCCTGCACCGCGCGCCATTATGAATATCGCATCGCCAACCGCCGCGCGCCGCTGACGGTGGATCATGGGCTCGCCTGGCGCGTGCCCGCCGCGCTTGATGCAGATGCCATGGCGGCGGGGGCAGCGCGGCTGCTGGGGCGGCATGACTTCACGACGTTTCGATCAGCGCATTGCCAGGCGGACAGTCCGCTGCGCACGCTTGACCGGCTGGATGTGGCGCGCGACGGCGACATCATCCGCATTGTCGCATCGGCTCGGTCGTTCCTGCATCATCAGGTGCGATCGATGGTCGGCTGCCTGGCGCTGGTCGGCGAAGGGAAATGGTCGCCTGACGACATGGCGGCAGCGCTGGCGGCGCGTGATCGCGCAGCGCTAGGGTTTAACGCGCCGCCGGACGGGTTATTTTTTGTCCGGGCGGATTATGCTGGGGATTACGCTGGGGATTTCACCGCGAACGACTGAACTTAGCCGCCAATTCAATATGCGTTGACCAGCGAAACTGGCCGACGGGCTGGATCCAATCCAACGCATATCCGCCCTCACATATCGTCTTAGCATCGCAGCCAAATGTACTGGGATTGCACGAAACATAAGCCAGTATTGGAGACTTGCTGGCGGCCAGGCCATCTGCCTGCTCCTTTGCGCCCGCACGGGGCGGATCGAGGATGACGGCATCGAACCGGTCAAGCTCGGCGGCGGTAAGCGGTCGGCGATACAGATCGCGGTGGTCTGCAAAAACGGGCAGTTGCTTCAACCCAGCGGCCATTTTCAGCGCGAACACCGCATCGCGGCCAGCCTCTGCCGCATAAAGTTTTGCGGGCGACGCGACCGCCAGCGCAAATGTGCCCAGCCCGGCAAATAAATCAGCCACTGCGGTCGCGGGCCCAATCGCCTCGCGCACCGCCGCGACCAGCGCCGCTTCGCCCTCAGGCGTTGCTTGCAGGAACGAACCCGTCGGGAATGGCACCTCCACCCCGCCCAGCGTGATGGTGGCCCCAACCGGCTCCCAGCGTGTTTCTGGCCCCAGCCCGTTGTCGATCGACAACCGCGCAATGCCGAACTTCGCGCCAAAAGCCGAAATCGCCTCTGCAGCCTCCAGCCCTTCGGCGGCGATTCCGGTGATCAGCATGTCGACGCCCTGATCAATCACGGTCATTTGAATTTCGACGCGGCGCTTGGCGGTCATCAACCGGCCAAGCAGCACCCGCAGCGGCTTCAGCAGCGCGAACAGCACGGGATCAAGGATCCAGCATTCGCGCAGATCAACCAGATCATGGCTACCCGACTGGCTGAACCCCAGAATAATCTGCCCGCCCTTGCGCTCTGCATGAAACGCCGCCCGGCGGCGGCTGCGCGGCGGGGAAATGATCGGCGGGCGGATATCGGTCGACAGGCCCTGCGCGGCGAGTGCCCCGACGATCCGATCGACAATGAACTGGCCATAGCTTGCATCATCAAGATGCTGGAGCTGGCAGCCGCCACAGCGCGGGTAATGCGCGCAGGGTGCTGCCTGATGATGCGGGCCGGGCACCACTGCGCCGTCTGCCGTCAGCCAGTCCCCCGGCGCAGCCAGCGCAGCATGGCGGCCATCAGCGGTAACGCCCTCGCCGCGCCCGGCGACGCGGATGATCAGGTCTTCGGCCTCCGGCACTATTTGGCCCCTTTGCCGCGCACGGTGGCGGGTAAGCGATAGCGATCCTGGCCAATCGCCACCTCAATCTCGTTTTTGCCGATCACGCGCACGGTTGATGCTTCAGCGCCATCGGCAGCAATCACGCCGCGCCCGTCGGTCGCAATGCGAAAGCGCCGGAACCCGCCATCAGGATGCCTGATCGTCAGCAGGGCGCCATCTGCATCCTGTTGCCGCTCGACAATGCACGTCGTGCTGAACGGCGATCCCTTGCCAAGCGCGCAGGCCAGGCGCTCGACATCCCCGCCGGGCTGACCACCCACTGGCTGCGCGGGCGCGCCGGTGCCCGTTGGCGCGGCGATAGGCGTTGTGCCGTCGCAAGCGGCAAGGGCCAGCGGGACAATCAGGTAAAAGGGTGCGCGCATCGCCAAGCGCCTAGGACGCTTGCCCCGGCTGGGCAATGGCCGACAATATCGGGGCAATCACGCTGGCCCATTGCGCCACCCCGGCAGGTGTATCGATCAGGTTATTCCGCAGTTCGATTGCAAAGCTGGGAATACCATTGCCCTCGCCGTGTCGGTTCAGCGTCATGTTCAGCACGCGGCCCGAATAGGGCTGGTTATCGCCCGTTACCACGCCTGCTGCGGTAAATCGCTGGATCGCCTGGTGCGCGGCCCGCGCGTCACGATTGTAGAGGATACCGATTTCCCATGGGCGGGGCGCGCTGCCGCTTTCCAGCGCGGGCGTAAAACTGTGAATCGACACGAGCAATCGGGGCTGGTGGCGCGCGATCAACGCTGCCAGCGCGCAGTGATAGGGGATATGGAACCGGGCAAGGCGCGCTTCCCGGTCAGCACCGATATTGCCAGTGATGGCATGGCCATCGCTTGATTCGGGCACCAGCCCGGGATGATCGGGCGAACGGTGCAGATCAATCACCAGCCGCGACACCGTGGCGAGAATTGCCGGGGCACCCAGCATGGCCGACAATGCGCGCGTCACATCCGCCGCGCCAATATCGATGTTGATATGCTTGTCGAGCAAATTTGAGTCGATGCCCAGATCGATATCGGGCGGGACGGCTTTGGATGCGTGATCGCAGATCAGCAGGATCGGCCCGGTGCCGCTAATGACCTCAAAGGGGAGCATGAACGCCGGTTCGCGGTGCGGGGGAGGTGAAGGGCGGCGATACCATCGCCACCCTTCGACCCTGATGATGCCCGAGGGAGCGAGGACCATCCACGGACGCGCCGTGGTTATCGACGGACCCGCTTATGCCGGGGTTCAGCAAGAGCCGGGCCAACCGCGCATTTGCGCCATTTGCCGCCGCCGAGCCCCGCTGTCGTCCCGATGTGACGCAGATAACTGTCACGCGAGTGCCGATTCGAGACACCACCAACCAGGTTGCGCCGCGCGCACCAGCGCCGCTGCCCGCGCCCGATGTTCAGCTGAATCAAACAGCGCAAAGCACGTCGCCCCCGATCCTGACATGCGCGCCAGCAGCACCCCGGGCTGCACCTGAAGCAGCGCCACCACATCGCCGATCACCGGGGCCAGCGCGCGCGCGGGCGGCTCCAGATCGTTGCGGCCCGCCACCGCACGCGCGAGCAAATCCCCCGTACCAATCCCGCCGCGATCAACCCCATCCCACGCCCGGAACACTGGCCCGGTCGATACAGCAACGCCAGGATTGACCAGCAGCACCGGCGTATCGACCAATCCGGCAACCGGTTCCAATTGTTCACCCTTGCCGGTGCCAATCGCGCTGCGCCCCAGCAAACAGGCCGGCACATCGGCCCCAAGCGCCTCAGCGATCGCAAATAGCCCAGCGTCATCACCGGCGATGCCCTGCAACCGCGCCAGCGCCCGCAACGTCGCGGCAGCATCAGCCGATCCGCCGCCAATCCCCGATGCGATCGGCAAATGCTTGTCGAGGACAATATCGAGGGTGCCCGTTTCGCCAAAACGCTCACCAAATAGTCGCGCGGCGCGGGTGACCAGATTGTCGCCCTCCCCCGTCAACCCCTCAGCAAACGGCCCCGTCACCCGAAAAGATGGTGCCGTCGTGCGCGCGATGGAAATCGTGTCGCCAGCTTGCAAAAACGCGAACAGGGTTTCCAGTTCATGATACCCGTCCGCCCGCCGTCGCCGAACGTGGAGCGCAAGGTTGATCTTGGCAGGGGCAAGCTCGACGATCATCGGTGGATCAGCGCACGGCCGTGCCGTTGGCAATTTTTGCAGCGAGCCGTGGCGCATCATTCGCCTCAGCCACCAATGCAGCGGCGCGCCAGGCGTAACGCGCTTCATAACGGCGACCCAATTGCCAATAGGCATCACCCAGATGCTCATTAATCGTGCTGTTGGCGGGCTCGCCATTTGCCGCCATTTCCAGCAGCGGCAGCGCGCGGGCGACATCGCCTTGCAGAAAATAAGCCCAAGCGAGCGAATCAAGGATCGACAGATCCTTGGGGCGCAGGCTGCTGGCCCGCTCCAGCAGTTTGCGCGCCATGGCCCGATCACCGCGATTTTCGAGCAAGCCATAGCCCAGATAGTTCAACGCCACCGGCTGATCAGGCGCGAGCGCGACTGATTTTTCGAGCATTGGCCGCGCCTTTGCCCAGCGCCCGGCCCGATCGAGCGCACTGCCCAGTTGCAGATACACCACCCAGTCCGCAGCCGCCGGATCAACATCAATCGCGCGGCGATAGGCAGCGGCGGCGGCATCAAACTGCTCCGCTTCGGCAAGCAGATCGCCATACCGCTTGATGTCAGCGGGTTTGGCACCCGGTGCGGCCGCGATCCGCGCTGCTTCGGCCAGCGCGACCGCTACCCCCTCGCCGCGGGCAAGCAGCGCGACCCGCCGCTCATCGGCAAACGGGCGAAAGGGGCTGGCGAGCGCAATCTCTTCAAGCGCTCTCAGCGCTTGGGCCGGGCTACCATCGGCAGCCAGCGTGTACGCCAGCACCAGCCGGGCGCGATCATTGCCGGGATCAAGCCGCAACGCGGTGCGCACCATCACGATCAGCAACCGCCCCGATTGGCCATCATCCAGGTCAGACGCCAATCGCCCCAGCACATAGGAAATGCCGAACGCCGTGGTCGCGAGCTTGCCATTGCCAATCGACTGGCGTGCATTCACCAGCTCAGCCCCACTGCCGGCGAGCAGCGACGTGGCGAGGTCGCCCCGTCCGCGATCCGCCAGCAATTGCGCGGCGGCAAGGCGCAGATCAATGCTCGCGCGGTCCGCACTCAGCAGAACACGCACCAGATCAGCACCCTGCTCGATCTTTCCCGACGCGATCAGCAGCAGCGCGCGGCTTTCCTGGCCATAGCGTCGCTCGATGGGGTTGGTGCCGGCTGTATCCAGCGCGGCAAGCGCGGCCACAGGATCACCAATGGCTGCCCAGGCGCGAAAAGCGGGTGCCAGAAAATCAAGCGGCCCGGCCTTTACCCGGTCAATCGCCGCGCGGATCGCCACCGCATCCTTATCCCGCACCGCCTCCGCCAGTGCGAGCAACGCCGCGTCCGCCGGGGCCAGATTGGCGCGTTCCAGCACCAGCCGCGCGCGCGTCAACACCGCAAAATCGCCTGCGGTGATCGCCGCGCGATAGGCCCGCAGCGCGATCACGGCGTTGTCAGGCTCCGTTGCCAACGCCGCCGCATAGCCATTTGTCGCCACGGCCGCATTGCCATCAGCATCGGCGGCGCGCGCGCGAACATATGCCGACAAATCGTCAGGATTGGCCTCGGCATAAGCGGGCGCGCACGGCACCAGCAGCGATGCCGCCAGCAGTGCGAACCGCTTGCCGATCAGTCGATCACATATTGGGATAGGTTGGCCCTCCGCCGCCTTCGGGCACCACCCAGTTGATGTTCTGGGTAGGATCCTTGATGTCACATGTCTTGCAGTGGACGCAATTCTGCGCGTTGATGACGAACTTGGGATCGCCTGTATCCTCGCCCACCACTTCGTACACGCCAGCCGGGCAATAACGCTGCGCCGGTTCATCATACATGGGCAGGTTGAACGCGATGGGGACGCTTGGGTCCTTGAGTTGCAGATGGATCGGCTGATCCTCCGCATGGTTGGTATTCGACAGGAATACCGACGACAGGCGATCAAACGACAAGACGCCGTCAGGCTTGGGATAATCGATTTTGGGCACCAGATCCTTGCGCCACATGTCTTCGTGGTTGGGGTGGTGGCCCAGAGTAAAGGGCATCTTGATCCGCAGCGTTTCCGCCCACATTGTTGCCGTTGCCAGCGCAGCCCCCGCCAGCATGCCGAATTTTTCGATCAGCGGCAGCGCGTTGCGGACAACCGACAGTTCTTTTTTCACCCAGCTTTTTTCAAACGCCGCGGGATACGCCGCCAGTTCGTCGCTGGAGCGGCCTTCGCTAACCGCGGCAAACGCAGCCTCAGCCGCCATCATGCCTGATTTCATGGCGGTGTGGCTGCCCTTGATGCGCGGCACGTTCAGGAAGCCCGCAGAACAGCCGATCAGCGCGCCACCGGGAAATACCAGCTTCGGAATTGATTGAAGCCCGCCATCGCTAATCGCGCGCGCGCCATAGGAAACGCGCTTGCCGCCCTTCAGGATGGCAGCGATTGAGGGGTGGGTTTTCCAGCGCTGCATTTCATTGAACGGCGACAGATGGGGGTTCGAATAGCTGAGCCATGTCACCAGCCCCAGTGCCACCTGGCCATTGGCCTGATGATATAGGAACGCCCCGCCATTGGCATTGTCGTTCAACGGCCAGCCTTGGGTATGGATCACCCGGCCCGGCACGTGATTTTCGGGCGCAATGTCCCATAACTCCTTGATGCCGATGCCGTAAACCTGTGGCTCGCTGTCCTTTGCCAAATCAAATTGGCGAATCAGCTGCTTCGACAGATGACCGCGCACCCCTTCGGCAAAGAATGTATATTTCGCGTGAAGCTCAAGCCCCGGCTGATAATCGTCGCGGTGGGTGCCATCGCGCGCAACGCCCATGTCGCCGGTTGCAACGCCCTTTACCGAACCATCATCATTGAACAGCACTTCGGCCGCAGCGAAACCGGGGAAAATCTCTACCCCCATCCCCTCTGCCTGTTCGGCCAGCCAGCGGCACAGGCTGCCCAGACTGCCTGTATAGGTGCCGTGATTGTTCAGAAAGGGCGGCAACAGGAAGTGCGGCAGTGCGCGGTGCCCCGTCCTGCTCATAATCCAGTGGTGATTCTCCGTCACGGGTGTTTCGGCCATCGGGCAGCCCATGGTGCGCCAATCAGGCAGCAGTTCATCAAGACCGATGGGATCAACCACCGCGCCAGACAGGATATGCGCGCCGACCTCCGCACCCTTTTCGAGCACGCAAACCGAAAGTTCGCTGCCCTGTTCGCTTGCCAGCTGTTTCAATCGGATTGCAGCAGACAGGCCGGCTGGGCCCGCCCCCACAATCACAACATCATACGGCATTGACTCGCGTTCGCTCATGATCGTCTCCACTTGCAGACGTTACTGGGGCACGGCACCGGGGCTGACCCCAAGCCTGTCCCAAAGGCTGTCCCAAAGTCCGTCGTCGCGTTCCGGCAACGTCTTGTCCAATCACGCGTGCCCGCGAATTGACCGCCACGTCAACCGGGACTTTAGATGATGGCCATGGGGGCAGATCAAAATTTCGACTGGGCGGCCAGCGTCACCAGCATGATGGACTGGTGGAAAGAGGCTGGGCTGGACGTTGCGATCGCCGAAGAACCGCGCAACTGGTTGCAGGCCGAAGCGGAAAAACCCGCGCCTGAAGCCGATTCAACCGCACCATCAGACCGCGATGCCACACCGCCACCGCGTGCCCGTGCGGCGCCCGCAGCGCCTGCGGCGCCGGCTCGCCCAATCGCGCCAATGCCAGCCGATATCGCTGCATTTGAGGCCTGGCGCCTCAGCGATGATGCCCCCGATTCGGGCTGGGCCGGCCCGCGCATCGGTGCGCAAGGGGCGGCGCAGTCGCCGCTGATGGTCATCATCGAAATGCCGGAACGCGATGACGGCGCCGCGGGCAGCCTGTTGAGTGGCCCAACCGGGGCTTTGTTCGATCGTATGCTTGCCGCCATCGGTCGGACGCGCGACTCGATCTATCTGGTGCCAATGTGCGTCGTACGCCCCAGCACGGGCAGCATCCCGCCCGAATTCATGCCCGCATTGGATGCAGCGCTACGCCATCAGGTGATGCTTGCTGGGCCGCGACGCGTGCTCGTGATCGGCAATGCGGCGAGCCGTGCGCTGCTTGGGGCAGACATCGCCGATATGCGTGGCGCTTTACGCCCAATTAACCGAAACAATACACAACAAGTCCCGCCGATCGAAGCAGTTGCGAGTTTCCACCCGCGCTTCTTGCTCGAAAGACCGGCCGCCAAGGCGGAAGCCTGGAAGGACTTGTTGTTGCTTGCCCAGGGGATTGATGCGTGAAAAGACTGTTGCTTATCGCCGCGACGATCGGTCTTTTGCCCGCTGTTCCTGCACTGGCGGGCGAGATTCCGGCTGCTGCCCAGCCCGAAACCATTCCAGCACAGCTCGATGCGGAACAGCGGGCCGGATACCGCATCGTGTTCAGCGCCATCCGCGACAAGAAATGGGTCGATGCCCGTTTGCAGTTGGCGACGATGAAGCCGGGGCCGCTGCACACAATTGCCACGGCAGCTTTGGTCGTCGCGCCGGGTTCGCCAAAGGCAACCGCGGAAGAATTGGCCAAATTGGTTTTCGAAGCGCCCGAATTACCCCAGGCCGAACAACTTGCGCGAATGGCCAAAGCACGCGGCGCAAGCGAATTGCCGACACTGCCCTATACGCAAGCGCTCAGCTGGATCGGCGGCGCCCCCATCCGCGCCCGCGCCAAGAGTTTGAAAAGCGACCAGATCGCTGCCCAGCTTGCAATCAAAATGCAGCCGTTCATCAAAGAGGATCGCGGTTCGGACGCCCAACAATTGCTGGAAAGCACGCCGGGACTGACGCCCGAAGCGCAATCGGAATGGCAGCAAAAAATCGCCTGGGTGTATTTTGTATCAGGCGATGATGTGAACGCGCGGCTGATGGCAGCAAAGGCGCGTCAGGGATCTGGCGAATGGGCGATTCAGGCCGATTGGGTATCGGGGCTGGCCGCCTGGCGGCAACAGGATTGCGCTGGTGCAAGCGATGCTTTTGCCAGCGTCGCCACCAGATCAACCGATATCGAGCTGCGATCCGCCGGCCTGTATTGGGCATCGCGCGCCGATATGGCGTGCGGGCGTGCGGACCGTATTGAAGCGCGGCTGAAGGGCGCCGCGCAATATGATGAGACATTTTACGGCCTGCTCGCGCGCCAGACGCTGGGCATTCGCACGCCGGTTGATCGCGCCAACGATATTCGCATCGCCGCCGATTGGCAGACGCTTGGTCGCCGACCCAATCTGCGCGTTGCCGCCGCACTCGTCGAAATTGATGAAGATGTTTTGGCTGACGAAGTCTTCAAGCGGCAGGCGCGGATCGGCGATCCGGCTGACTATGCCGCGCTGCTGCGGGTAGCGGGTGCACTTAACTTGCCCTCAACGCAGATCTGGCTGTCGCACAATGCCCCGGCGGGTGCCTCGCCCGGCCTTGCGGCGCGCTACCCCGCGCCCAATTGGACACCTGATGGCGGGTGGCGGGTCGATAAGGCGCTGGTTTATGCGCACACGCTGCAGGAATCGAAGTTTCGCACCGATGTCGTCAGTGCAGCGGGGGCTTACGGCCTGATGCAGGTCCGCCCCGGTGCTGCCAGCGACATGAGCCGCACGCGCGGCATGCGCGCAGATCGCGCCGCACTGACCCGGCCATCGACCAACATCGAAATCGGCCAAAGCTATCTCGAATGGTTGCGCGATCAGCCCGCCACCGGTGGCCTGCTGCCCAAGGTGATTGCGGCGTATAACGCCGGTTCAGTGCCGGTTGAGGCGTGGAACACCATCGTCAAGGATGGCGGTGATCCGCTGCTCTACATCGAATCGATCCCCTATTGGGAAACGCGTGGCTATGTGGTGACGGTGCTGCGTAATTACTGGGTATATGAACGCGAGAGCGGCAAGGCCGTATCCCCCAGCCGCGCGGCATTATCGCAAGGGCTATGGCCGCGCTTTCCCGGCCTGCCTGGCGCACCATCTGTCCGCATCACCAACAAGATTAAGCCAGTGATGACCGCCAGTGCCCATTGACGAGAATGCGGTTTTTCTGCCGGTTCGCATCGCCGTCCTTACTGTTTCAGACACCCGCGGCCTGACCGATGACCGCTCCGGCGACACGCTGGTCGCGCGATTGACGGCGGCGGGGCATGTGCTCGCTGATCGCGCCATTGTGCGCGATGATGTGCCGGTGATCGTCGAAACGCTGAACGGCTGGATCGCCGATCCGCTGGTGGACTGCATCATCACCACCGGCGGCACCGGCGTTACCGGGCGCGATGTGACGCCTGAGGCCATTGAGCAGGTTCAGGACAAGGCGATACCCGGTTTTGGCGAGCTGTTTCGCTGGCTCAGCTTTCAGACCATTGGCACATCAACCATCCAGTCCCGCGCCTGCGCTGCGGTGGCACGCGGCACCTATATCTTTGCGCTGCCCGGATCGACGGGCGCGGTGAAGGACGGGTGGGACGGTATTCTTGCCACCCAACTCGACAGCCGCCACCGGCCCTGCAATTTCGTGGAACTGATGCCGCGTTTGATGGAACGCTGATTGCCCACCGCTCCCACCGCCAGGGCGCGACGATGGCTGCCGGTACGGCCGCGATCAACCAGCCCTATCTGCGGCTGAAACGGCAAGTTCATGGCCGTCGGGATCGATGAAGTGAAAGCGCCTGCCGCCCGGAAAGGCGAAAATCGGTACCTTGATCGTCCCACCCGCCGCAACCACCGCGGCGAGCGCTGATTCCAGATCATCGGTGTCGATCACCGGCAGCGGCGCCTTCACCTGCGTCTCCGCATCTGAATCAAGGCCGATATCGGTATCGCCCGTCATGGTGGCCGAATAGCTTGGCCCGAATTGGGTAAAGCTCCAGCCAAACGCCTCCCCATAAAACGCTGCCGACCGCGCCGAATCCGCCACGGGTAATTCGAGATAATATAGTCGCGCCATTGCCACCCTCCTTCAGCATTTTGTTCTATCTATGTTCTAACCGCCGCACTATGATGGGTCAATGCCCAAGCGATCACGCCCTGCGCGCGGCGCCACCCTGAACACGACCAGCGATCGGTTCAACCTGCCGTGCACAGAAGCCGATGGCGACTGGCTTGATTGGCGCGATCTGCTGGATGGTGCACCGCCGCCAATCCGCACTAGCGTTACCGTTGAGACCGCGCGCACGATCATCTCGCGCAACCAGTCGCCCGATGTGCCGTTCGATCGATCGATCAACCCCTATCGCGGGTGCGAACATGGCTGCATCTATTGTTTCGCCCGGCCAACCCATGCGTTCCTTGATCTCTCGCCGGGGCTGGATTTTGAAACCAAGCTGTTCGCCAAGCCTGATGCGCCAAGCCTCCTCCGCGCCGAACTCGCCAAACGTGGCTACACCCCTGCCCCAATCGCCTTTGGCACCAACACCGATGCCTATCAGCCGATCGAGCGGGAGTGGCGCATCATGCGCGGCTGCCTGGAGGTGTTGGCGGCGTGCGATCATCCGCTGACAATCACCACCAAATCAGACCGCGTGGTGCGCGATATCGACGTGCTGGCCCCAATGGCGGCAAAAGGCCTTGTCTCGGTGATGATATCAATCACCACACTCGACCCGCGCACGGCGATGACGATGGAACCGCGCGCGCCAGGCCCGGCCAACCGCCTGGCAGCAATGCGCGCGCTAGCAGCGGCGGGAATACCCGTTCACGTATCGATTTCGCCCGTCATCCCCGCCATCACCGATCACGAAATCGATCATATTTTGGCCGCGGCAGCAGCAGCGGGCGCACAGTCAGCCTCATATATCCCGGTCCGGCTGCCATTCGAAGTTGCGCCGCTGTTCAGGGCGTGGCTGGCGGCGCACTTCCCCGATCGCGCAAGCAAGGTGATGGCGATCATCCAATCGTTGCGCGGCGGGCGCGATAACGACCCTGATTTCGGCACCCGGATGCGGGGATCAGGGCCATGGGCCGACCTGACGCACACGCGTTTCACGATCGCTTACCGCAAGCTGGGGCTGAACCGCGACCGCACTGTGCTGCGCAGCGATCTGTTCAGGCCGCCCGCCGGGCCGCAGGGGGAGTTGTTCGGGTAAGACCCGAATTCACGTCAGGCAGCACTTGCCAGCCGGTGGTCCTTATACTGTGCGCGCAAGGCCGTTTTCAGCAGTTTGCCGGTGGCGGTGTGGGGCAGATCGTCGACGAACAGGATTTCGTCGGGCAGCCACCATTTCGC
>FSSH01002270.1_pt2 | contig 83286 bp, 79 predicted proteins | sample 1166101 | NCBI WGS metagenome assembly FSSH01 (sample SAMEA32972668, study PRJEB13176) | freshwater metagenome | biome: Drinking water system; feature: Biomass in drinking water that filtered by 0.45 um membrane; material: drinking water | place: USA | collected 2012-12-20 | depth 0 m | reverse complement strand
AACCTGCACATCACCGGTCGCTATATCCTGCAGCCTGAGATTTTTTCTTTGCTCGGCAAACAGGAAAGCGGCGCGGGTGGCGAAATTCAGCTGACGGATTCGATGATCAGCTTGATGACCGCACACAAACAGCCGTTCCACGCCGTCCGGTTCGATGGTCAAATCTATGATTGCGGGTCAAAAATCGGCTTTCTCGCAGCCAATGTGGCCTATGCGCTGGAGCGGCCGGATCTCTCAGCAGCGCTGCGTATCGAGTTGACCCGGCTGATGCGATAGCTGGGGCAGAGCGTCAGAAAGCGCCAGTTAAGCTTGGGGATGGACGGATCGCTAGGCTTGGCTCGGGTGGCAAGCCAGCGCGACGTTTGCTAGAGTTTTGCCGGGGCATGCCGAGGGATGCCACGCCGAAAAATCGTCAGCGGAGGGCGTCCCAGCTCATGCAGAAAGCTCTGCCACAGGTGCGAAAATCGCCATCTTGCGTCGTCGATGGCCTCGCCAAAGCCCGCGCCGCCTCGGTGTCTGGCATCCGGACCTTGCAAATTGAAGCCGACGGCTTGGCGCAACTCATCGGTGAACTTGAAGGATCGATGGGCGCACCGTTTGCCGAAGCCGTCCGCAAAGTATCAGTGATCACCGGACGCGTGGTGGTGACCGGCATCGGCAAGAGCGGACACATCGGGCAAAAGATCGCCGCAACATTGGCATCGACGGGGACACCCGCCTTCTTCGTGCACCCGAGCGAAGCCTCCCACGGCGATCTGGGCATGGTGACAGCCGCCGACGCGATCTTGGCGCTGTCGTGGTCCGGCGAAACCGTTGAATTGAAGCCGATCATCACCTATTCGCGGCGCTTCGCAGTGCCGCTGATCGCGGTCACGTCGCGGGCCGACAGCGCACTTGGCCAGCAAGCCGATATCGTGCTGCAATTGCCCCGTGCCAAGGAAGCCTGCCCGCATGGCCTGGCACCGACAACGTCGACGACGATGCAACTCGCGCTCGGTGACAGCCTGGCCATTGCGCTGCTGGAAGCCCGTGGCTTCACGGCCCACGACTTCAAAGTATTTCACCCGGGTGGATCCCTCGGCGCCAATCTGAAATACGTCGCCGACGTCATGAACAAAGGCGATCGCTTGCCGTTGATGGCGTCGGGAGAAACGATGTCCGAAGCGCTCGTCATCATGACCGAAAAGAGCCTCGGCTGTGTCGGCATCACGAACACAAAAGGCCGGCTGATCGGCGTCATCACCGACGGCGATCTTCGCCGTCACATGGGTGCCGGGCTTTTGGAAGCTACCGTTGACGACGTCATGACGGCAAAGCCGAAAACGATAAAGCCGCAAATGCTCGCCTCGGCGGCGTTGGAAATTCTCAATGCGTCGCGGATCACGGCTTTGTTCGTGGTCGAGAAATCAAAGCCAGTCGGCATTATCCACATTCACGATTTGCTGCGCCTCGGCGTCGCGTGATCGCGAGCCTCGTCGCGTGGCGCTTGACCGCAGTCAATCCGCCGGCAGTGCAACCACGAGCACGGTTCCGTTGACGCCGGTCACTTCGACGCTGGCTCCCTTAGCTGCGTCTTCGCCCTCGGCGCTCCAAACCGTATCGCCGACACGAACTCTGCCGCGCCCATTGACGATCGCTTCTTCGACGACAACGCTGCGCCCGACGTACTGTGCACCGCGGATGTTCAACACGGGCTCGTCCGTCGTCGCAACGTCGGCGTGGCTCGATCGCCGCACGAGAAAAAGCGTTGCGACCGATGCCAGCGCGAAACCAATAAGCTGCCATTGCCAGGCGATCGGCACCACCAGCGTCAGCAATCCGATGACGCCCGCCGCGATGCCAAACCACAGGAAGTGGATGCCAGGCACGATGGTCTCGAGGATCAGTAGGGCGATGGCGACAGCGAACCACAGCCACGGGCCAAACTGCGTCAGGAGTTGAGAAACGGTATCCATGTGGCAGCACTCCGTTCGCCCAGCCAGCGGGTCGCGTGAAAGACCTTACGTCGTTGGAACAGACCCCGGCCGCAACGGCGCGCGGGCGCCCTTGCTCGCGGGCGTACCGTCGACACCGCCGAATGTTTCGCTGGCAATTTGCGCCAGTCCGCCAAGCGACCCGATGAGGGACGACGCCTCCAATGGCATCATGATGATCTTCTGGTTCGGCGCCGAGGCCAAGGCTTCAAGCGCCTTGATGTAATTGTTGGCGACAAAATAGTTGATCGCCTGCACATTGCCGTTCGAGATCGCCTCCGACACCATGCGTGTGGCGTTGGCTTCCGCCTCAGCATAGCGCTCGCGCGCTTCGGCGTCGCGGAATGCAGCTTCGCGGCGGCCCTCCGCCTCCAGAACGACGGCCTGCTTCGCGCCCTCGGCCTTGAGAATAGCGGCCTGACGCAGGCCCTCCGATTCGAGGATTTGCGCCCGTTTCTCGCGCTCGGCTTTCATCTGGCGGCCCATGCTGTCGACGAGATCGCGCGGCGGCGCAATGTCCTTGATTTCGATGCGCGTGACCTTGACGCCCCACGGTTCGGTTGCGGCATCGACGACGTGCAAGAGCCGGGCGTTGATCTGGTCGCGGTTGGACAGCAACTCATCGAGATCCATTGACCCCATGACGGTGCGAATGTTGTCAGATTGATCATCGAACTCTCGAGCATGTCGACTTCGTAGGCGGCCTTGGCGGCATTCAGGATTTGGAAAAACGCCACGCCATCGACCCGCACGATGGCATTGTCACGCGTGATGACATCCTGGCCCGGGATGTCGATGACCTGTTCCTTCATATTGATCTGATGGCCGACGCGCTCAATCACAGGAATGAGGATGTGCAAACCCGGCGTTAGTGTCCGTGTGTAGCGCCCGAGGTTCTCGACCGTGAAATTGGAGCCTTGCGGCACGATTTTGACTGTCGACCAGAGACCCCAGATGGCCGCAACCAGCAGAATAAAACCGAAGGATTCAAATCCGCCAAATGTTCCCGGCATCGCCCATCTCCAACCGAATCAAAACCTGCTGATTTAATCAATCGGCCGAAAACTAGGGGCAGACCGCCAACAATCCGTTAACGCGATGTATTACGACACGAACGCATACGTATTTTTTATACGTGCGGCATATTGCGGAATTCAGGCGCGTTATTTCGCCATCCCCGCTGATTGGCGACTTTAAATCCAACCCATCAATTCACGACGGACAATCGCCTCGATCACGTCGACACCCTCTGAACTGTCATTCAGCGCTGGCAGATAAGCGAATTTTTCTCCGCCGTTATCCTCAAAAATATGCCTATTCTCGCCGTCGAGCTCCTCGAGTGTTTCAAGGCAATCCGCCGAAAATCCCGGGGCGACGAGGACTAATTTTTTTAATCCTGTGCGCGCCAGGCTTTCGACCGTCATATCGGTATACGGTTGCAACCACGGATCATTGCCAAATCGTGATTGGAATGTTGTCAGCCAGCGGTCCGGCGCAATCGCCAATTTTTCACGCAATAGTCGCGACGTCTTTTGGCAATGGCAGTGATAGGGATCGCCCTTCAGCAAATATTTTTCAGGCATCCCGTGAAACGTGGCGATGATTTTGTCCGGCTCGAAATCCAATTTCGCCAAGCTCTGCTTCATCGAGCGGGCCAGCGCATCGATATAAACCGGATCGTCATGGTAGCTAGGGCAAACGCGCACGGCCGGTTGCCAACGCATTTTCATCAGGGCTCGAAATGCTTGGTCGCATGCTGTCGCCGTCGTTGCGGCGGCGTAGTGCGGATACAGCGGCACCAATAGGATGCGATCGCAGCCTTGCGCTTGCAGAGCTTGGATGCGGCTCTCGGTCGACGGATTGGCATAGCGCATCGCCCAATCGACAATAACTTTATTCGAACTGCCAAGCCTCAGCGCCAGCTGTTCGGCTTGACTGCGTGTAATGGTCTTTAACGGCCCCTCATCTTTTTCGTTGTTCCAGATCGTCGCGTAATCTTTGCCCTTCTTTCCGGGCCTAACCGTCAAAATGATCAGGTTGAGAATCGGCCACCATTTCCACTTTGGTTCTTCGATGACACGCTCATCCGACAGGAATTCCTTGAGATAGCTCCGCATCGGCCAGTAACTGGTGGCATCAGGTGTGCCGAGATTGAGCAACAGAACACCGATCCGCCCATGCGCGGCGCGCGGATGGTCTTTCGGCCAGGAGGACCGATCGGGTTCAAACAGGGCTGTCTTTGGCATTTCGTTCATTAATAATCTCGCCGGGAAAACGTCAGCGAAACTGTAATGGATCAGGCGCGCCGTTGCGACTGCGAACGTCCGGGTGTTTTGGCCGCAAGCTCGACGGCGGACTCTGGACTTGTGACCACCTTGAGATCTCCGGCGGCCGGTGCAGGTGCCGGCTCGACAGCCTCAGCGGCATGATCAAACATTTCGGGTGGCCAGGCCTTAATGTCAGGGCCAAACCGCCAATAAAGTCCGACACGCCTGACAAATGCTCCTGCCGGCTCGGCAAACAACCGGTGCGCACGATGCTCGGCAGCGCGCCGCAGAGCGGCTTGCTTGCTGAGGCAGATGTCCTCGATGACCGCGCGATGCTCCTCGGCCAGCATTTCAGACGTACGAACCGCGTGCCGCAGTATCGCGAGATCGTGATCGTCGCCCAAGATCTGTGACAACTCGCGCGCGGCGGACACGCGCGTCGCAAACGCATCAGGCCACGCTCGCGACAGCAGCGTCATGTGTCGCCAATGCAACTGCACGGTCTTGCGAAGGTCGTGAAAGCCGTCGTCGGATGGCGTCTTGTAGGCGGCGCGAAGCGTTTTACGCGCCTCGCGGTAGCTGTGCTCGAGCCCGCCGTGCACGGCTGCGAAGGTTTTGCCCTTGAATGGCAGATGGACGAATTGCCGAGCTTCCTTCAGCAATAAAACGCGCGCAGTTTCGGCAATGTCAGCATCGAGCGTGACTGCACGACCGGCATCAGGCGTGTTCAGCAGATCCCGTGCGGCATCGAGCGCGGCTGCTCCAGGCTGCGTTGTCGCCACCAGCCCATCGAGCGTTTCGGCGATGACGGCCGCATCGCGGCTGCCCGACAATAGCCGAGCGATACGGCGCAGGGCTCGATTGCGGCGTGCAAACGACTTGTCACCAATCGCCGGCGCCGCCAGCCGCAACAACGCGCGCAAGCGCTTCAACGCCTTTCGGCTTTCATGGATACCGCTTGGGGCGACGTGCCCATCCGTCAATTCGGCGATCGTGCGATCCAACTGTTCGCGTGCGATACGGCGAAAGCCTTTGTCGAACGGTTCGTCGAGTTTGAAGCGATATGCCATGTGATGCTTGCTTTGAGTGAATTGGGCGGCCTGCAGCGAAACCATAGGCGATTGTCATAATCGAGACAGCAAAATCGTTATGGTTAATGCGCCGAAGGTCATCGATCGGCGAGATCGCGCAGCCAAGTGCGGATCCGAGCCTCGGGCTGTGGGTCAGTCATGACATCGGTGATCACCGCGAGGCTGTCGGCACCCGCCGCGAGAACTCCTGGCGCGCGCGCGGGCGTCATGCCGCCGATGGCAACAAGCGGTATTTTGCCAATCGTCTTTTTCCACTGGCGCACGCGGTCGAGACCTTGCGGCTCCCAGCGCATGGCTTTCAGCCGCGTTGCATACACGGGACCGAGGGCGACGTAGTCGGCTCCGGCTGCAAGGGCAATATCGAGTTCCTGCGCGTCATGGGTCGAGATGCCGAGACGGGCGCCGGACGCACGGATCGCTTTAAGATCAGCGATCGCGAGATCTTCCTGGCCAAGATGGATGTAGTCGGCGCCAGCATCGATCGCTTGCTGCCAATAGTCGTTGACGATGAGCTGGCAACTGCTGCGCCGGGTGATTTCGAGGGCCTGTGCGATTGCGACGGCAACACCGTCCAGAGGTTGGTCTTTTATCCGAAGTTGAACGGTGCCGACGCCGAGCGGAACGATGCGACTGAGCCAGCCCACGTCGGGAACGATCGGATAAAAAACCGAGGGTTGCATGGCGCCGCCGTCACCGTTTGGCGTCGAGATCGAAAAACGCAGTGCCGGCGACAGGCGTCGACGGAACGGCCATATCGCGAGGCGGCATCAGGCCAGCCAAATAGCCAAGTCGACCGGCAATCGCTGCTTGCCGAAACGCCTCCGCCATCACAACCGGGTCAGCGGCTTTGGCCACAGCGGTATTCAGCAAGACCGCGTCATAGCCGATTTCGAACGCGGCGGCGGCGTGTGACGGCGCGCCGAGACCCGCATCAACGATCAGCGTCACGTCAGGGAAATAGCCGCGCAGACTTTCAAGTGCAGTGCGATTGGCGAGACCGCGACCCGTGCCGATGGGTGAGCCCCACGGCATAATGACGTCGCACCCCGCGCGCTGTAACCGCTCGGCGACCGACAGGTCTTCAGTCGTGTAGGGAAACACTTTGAAACCATCGCGGCACAGCACGTCCGCCGCGTCCACTAGTCCGAAAACGTCCGGTTGCAGCGTATCATCGTTGCCGATCACTTCCAGCTTGATCCAATCGGTGGCAAACAATTCGCGCGCCATATGCGCCGTCGTTATGGCGTCTCGCGCGGTCCGGCATCCAGCCGTATTGGGCAGAACGCGGACGCCGAGCGCGGCGATGAGATCGAGAAATCGTGTGCTGCCGGCATTGCCGGCAGTTTCGCGGCGCAGCGACACTGTAACGATTTCGGCGCCGGCGGCGCGCACAGCGGCCGACATGATAGCCGGCGATGGATAGGCAGCGGTGCCCAACAGCAGGCGCGACGAGAAGCGCACACCATACAGTGTCAGCGGCTGGTCCGAAATGACGGCTGAATCGCGAATGTTCATCGTTACGGCTAAATCCACGTGACAGTTGGTGGGCTTAGGGCTGGAGCGGCAGGCTCTCGGCGCCGTTATCCGCCCTGGCGCGCCGCTAAGATTTCGATACGGTCGCCGGGCCTCAAAGTTGTGGTAGCACGTTGATCGACCGGAACGAAGACGCCGTTCAATGCGGTCGCCACGCGCCGGCCGTGATAGCCGTTGTCGGCGACAAGCGCGGCCAAGTTGTCCACCAGAACCACCGACGGGTTGCCGTTCAAGACCACCATCATTTCCTGCCGCAGATCGCTCATTGCTGTCTCATCGTCGATACACCGATTTGGTCCTTAGTCTCGACCGATAGTGATGTGCGCCAAACCCCATTCGAGCGATCGGCGTATCTTGCCGATGGCCCTTAACGTCTGCTGCCCATAATCGTAGCGCACCGTGAGGCGCCTTGCGAAAGCCCGCCAGAATAGGTTTGTATTCGGCAGATAGGTTCATTGCCTCGCAATGTCCAGAAACAGGCCAAGATCGCCGCCACTTATCGCCTCGCACCGCGCGCCACAAACACCGGAGCCCTGATGTTCTCGTCCTTGATGTCTTCACGCAGATTTGCGGCCCTGTTTTGGTGTCAATTTCTGTCGGCGCTGAACGACAACCTGCTGAAGAACGCGCTGGCCATGCTGGTGGTCTATAAGCTGGCACTCGAAAACGGGCCTGTGATCGGCACGCTGGCGGGGGCGACGCTCATCCTGCCGTTTTTCCTGTTTTCAGCGCTCGCCGGCCAAATCGCCGATAAGTTCGATATGGCCCTGATCGCGCGGCGGCTGAAACTGGCGGAGTTACCAGTCGCCGTTCTGGCCTCGATTGGCTTCATCATTCCGTCCGTCCCGTTGCTGTTCATTGCGCTGATCCTGTTTGGCACCTTAAGCGCCTTCTTTGGACCCGTGAAATACGGTCTGCTTCCCGTTCACTTGCAGACACGTGAACTGCCGGCCGGCAACGCGCTGATCGAAGGCGCGACCTTCCTCGCCATACTCCTCGGCACAATCGGCGGCAACTTTGCTGGCTCAAGCGACACACACCTGATGATGGTCGCTGCCAGCATCGTGGGGTTTTCAATTCTTGGCTGGATCGCCGCACGCTTGATTCCGCCGACAGGCGCGGCCGCGCCAACTCTCGTCATCGACCGCAATATCGTCTCATCGACGCGCCAACTGCTTGGCGATCTGAAAGCCGTTCGGCGAATTTGGCAAGGCGCGTTGATCACGTCGTGGTTCTGGGTCGTTGGCGCCGTCATCTTGGCGTTGCTGCAAACGCTGATCCCTCGCATCCTCAATGGCACGCCCGAAGTCTATACGCTGGCGCTATTCGTCTTTGCCGTGGCGGTTGCGATCGGGTCCGTCGTCGCGGCCCGTGCCAGCGCCAACCGGCCGAACTTGGCGCTCGTCCCTATCGGCGCCTTGCTCATGGGCCTATTCATTCTCGATCTCGCGTGGCTGACGGCGCAGATCGTGCCCTCATCACAGCCAATCGGGCCAAGCGACGTGCTGTCGTCATTCTCCGGCGTGCGCATGATGGCCGATCTTGGCGGGATCGCCTTCGCCGGTGGACTGTTTATCGTCCCGTCGTTTGCGGCAGTGCAAGCCTGGGCGCCCATCGATCGCCGCGCCCGTGTGATTGCCGGCTGCAACGTGCTCTCAGCGGCGTTCATGACCGCTGCTGGATTGCTCGTCGCGCTGCTGCAGTACGTCAAGGTGCCGCTGCCCTACATTTACGCCGTGCTCGGTGTCGCCAATCTGATCGTCGTTGGTCTTGTGCTTCGCGCCTGGGGTGCCGACGGGGTGAAAGACGTCGCCGCTCTGCTGTTCAAGATTGTGTTCAACGTGGAGGTGCGTGGGCTGGAGCATCTGCCGAAGCAAGGTGCGAAAGCGATCATCGCACCCAATCACGTCAGCCTGCTCGACGCCGCCCTGATGCATTCGATCATGCCGTCGCACGCCACCTTCGCGATTGACACTGGAATGGCGCAAACGTGGTGGGTCAAACCGTTTCTGAAGCTTGCGAAAGCCTATCCGATTGATCCGACGCGGCCGCTCGGCATGCGCCACCTGATCCAAAATGTCAAAGATGGCGCATCGCTGGTGATCTTTCCCGAGGGGCGGCTGACGGTGACGGGCGGCCTCATGAAAGTTTATGATGGCACCGCGATGATTGCCGACAAAGCCGATGCCGATATCATTCCGGTGCGGATCGACGGCTTGGAACGCTCACGCTTTGGCTATCTGCGTAATGATCAAGCCAAGAAAGTCTGGTTTCCCAAAACGACGGTGACGATCCTGCCGCCGACCAAGCTCGCTGTCGAGCCGTCGCTGCGGGGACGCGCCAGGCGCCAGGCCGCCGGCGCCGCGCTCCAAGATGTGATGACCGACAGCGCCGTACTGACAACGCGCATCGACCAAACGCTGTTTGAAGCTTTAGTCCTTGCGCGGCAGACCCGCGACATCGGCCGTCCTGTGGTTGAAGATCCGCTTGGCACGAAGCTCGGTTACAAGAAACTCATCATCGGCGCGCAGGCGCTCGGCGCGAAGCTCACGAATTTTGCGCCGGAAGGAACCAACGTCGGCGTCATGTTGCCGAACTCCGCAGGCGTCGCGGTAACATTTTTTGCTTTGCAGACGATCGGCCGCGTCGCTGCGATGATCAATTTCACATCTGGCTCACAAAACGTAATCTCCGCCTGCAAAGCCGCCAACATCGCCGTCGTGCTGACGTCGCGCACCTTTGTGGAGAAGGGCCACTTCGAGGCACTTGTTGCAGCGATGAGCGAGCATGTCAGAATTGTCTATCTCGAAGACGTGCGTGCGACCATCACGTTCACCGATAAACTCAAAGCGTTGGCGGCGGGTGGCACACCGCAGGTCCGGGCGCATTTCAACGCACCGGCTGCGATCCTGTTCACCTCGGGCTCGGAAGGCACACCGAAAGGTGTTGTGCTGTCGCATCGTAATTTGCTGGCAAACTGCGCCCAGAGCCTGACACGCGTATCATGCAACGGCGCCGACAAAGTCTTTAATGCGCTGCCGGTGTTTCACTCATTCGGTCTGACGGCCGGGCTGCTGATGCCGCTCGTCGGAGGAATTCCGGTTTTCCTGTATCCAACGCCGCTACACTATCGCATTATTCCCGAACTCGTTTACGGGTCCAATGCCACGATCTTATTTGGCACTGACACTTTTCTGGCGGGCTATGGGCGCGCCGCGCACCCTTACGATTTTGCGCGCGTTCGCCTCGTTCTGGCGGGTGCCGAAGCGGTGAAGGAGCGGACGCGGCAACTCTACATGGATCGATTTGGAGTTCGAATTCTCGAAGGCTATGGCGTGACCGAGACGGCGCCGGTGCTAGCGATCAACACGCCACTGGCGAATAAATCTGGTTCGGTTGGCCGCCTTTCGCCGCTCATGGAAGCGCGCTTGGAACCGGTTCCCGGTATCGACGACGGCGGACGGCTGTTCGTGCGCGGGCCGAATGTGATGCTCGGCTATTATCGCGCCGAAAACCCAGGCGTGATCGAGCCGCCACTCGACGGCTGGCACGATACGGGAGACATCGTCAGCATTGACCCACAGGGCTTCATTTCGATCAAGGGGCGAGCCAAGCGGTTCGCTAAAATCGCTGGAGAAATGGTGTCGCTGTCGGCCGTCGAAGCGCTCGCCGCCGAGCTATGGCCACAGCTGATCACAGTCGTCGTGGCGTTGCCCGATTTGCGCAAAGGCGAACGCCTGGTGCTTTTGACAACCGACGGTCAGTGCACGCGTGAGGCGTTTTCGCAATTCGCCAAACGCAAAGGCGCCATCGAACTGATGGCGCCGGCCGAAATTCTCGTTGTCGATAAAATTCCACTACTCGGTTCCGGCAAACCGGATTACGTCGCAGCCCTTGACGTTGCAAAGCAGCGCAGCGTCAGCCGAACAGCGGCCTGACGAATACAATCACGTGAAGGCCGGATGTCGAACGCCACTGTCGATGAAGTCAGCGACGGCATGAGCCATCACAGGTGCCAAAAGAAAGCCGTGCCGGTAAGCGCCATTGACACGCAGGGTCTTGCCGGCGTCGTCGATGACGATGTGGGGAACGTTGTCGGGAAACGCCGGGCGCACGCCGGCTCCCATATCAATAATGGATGCTTCGGCAAAAGCCGGATGCAGAGCATACGCTGAGCCCAGTAGGTCAAGCGCAGATTTCACTGTCATCGGCGCCGCGTCTTCGCGCTCGATCACGGTCGCGCCTATGACAAATCGATCATCACCTTGCGGCACGACATAAATGGGCTGGCGAGGGTGCAACAGGCGGATCGGACGCGCCAGCCGCACATCCCTGGTCGTGACAATCACGCGCTCGCCACGAACGCCGCGAAGCGCTGGCAGGTCAGCGCGTGCCGACAGTCCTCGGCAGTCGATACAGAGCGAGCCGGAGCCATACGTTGTCGTAGCGAAGCGAACATCAACGCCCATGTCGCGCACGGCTTGCAGCAGCCAGCGCAGGGCTGCAGCGGCAGCCATGTGGGCTTCGTCGGCGAAATATATCGCCGCCGAAAATCGCGCTCCAAGGTCTGGTTCCAATTCGGCAATTTTTGCCGTGTCGACCGGCACGCCGCCGTGCGTCATCCGGGCATAGCGGACCAACTCGGGTTGATCGCGCGCGGCGGCAACGACCAAAGTCCCGTTGTTGATCAGATGGGGATACGTTGCGCGCCAGATGTTCAGTCCGTCGCGGCCCCACGTCCGCACCTCGGGCGGGGCCGCTTCCGCTTCGCAATCAGGTGCCAGCATCGCACCCGCCCAACGGCTGGCCCCCGCCGTGAACGGTTCGCTGCTCGCATCGATGAGGCGGACACGATGCCCGGCACGCGCCAGAACGAGCGCTTGCCAGAGGCCGAAAATTCCAGCGCCAACGACGGTGATCGATTGTTTCTGCACGTGGCGCTCGCTTGGAGACGACCGTCCGCCGGTCGTGTCATCAATCACCGAGGGCGACGCCCTCGCGGCGCGGATCGACACCGGCTTCGAGGCGGCCGCCGCGCCGGACGATGGTGTGGGTGCCCGACGTCATCATATCGGTTTTGACGGTGTGTCCGTAGCCTTTTAACAGCAGCGCCGGCCACACCGTTTCACCCCCGTACTCAAGAGTGACCGGTCCGCCTTCACTGCCGAAGTTTGGCAGGTCCGCGGCTTGTTGTGCGCTCATGTCCCAATCGAGGAGTGCGATCAGCATTTTGGTGACGAAAAGGATGATGCGCGAGCCGCCGGGTGAGCCTGTGACGATTTCGAGCTTGCCGCTGCGATCGAAAACCATCGTCGGCGCCATCGAACTTCGCGGCCGCTTGCCGGCTGCCACTGCATTGGCGATGGTCACACCTTGGGCATCGGCCGGTGCGAACGAAAAGTCGGTCAGCTGATTGTTGAGCAAAAATCCGGCAGCCCAAAGGCCGGACCCGAATGCGCTTTCGATGGTGGTCGTCATTGCAACGGCGTTTCCGTCTCCATCAACGATGGATATGTGGCTGGTGCCGGCGCTTTCGAGGGTCGCATCAACACCGAACGAGCGCTGCGCCACGCCAGGGGGAAAACCGGCGACTGGCTTCGGCATGGCGCGTTGCAAACCGATCAACGACCGGCGGGACGCAAGATAGGCGTCATCGAGATATCCCGACGGCAGCGGCACGAACGCTGGATCGGCGATGTAGCGGTTGCGATCGGCAAACGCGAGTTTTTGCGCTTCAACGATGATGTGCAGAGCCGCGCCACTCATGCGCGATTGCGCACCATGGACGTGCCCTAATGGCTCGATCAATTTCAGCGTTTGGGCAAGGGTCAGCGAACCCGATGAGGGTGGACCCATGCCGCAAATTCGGTAATTGCGATAGGCAAAGCAGAGTGGCTCGCGCATTTCGGCGCGGTAGCTCGCCAAGTCAGTCGCCGTCATGCCGCCGGCTGCACGCGGAGACGCGGCCACCGCAGCCACGATCGCGTCGGCGATGGTGCTCTGGTAAAACGCCGCCGCACCATCTTTGGCGATGGCTCGCAACGTGGTGGCGTATTGCGGGTTTTTGAGCAGGTCGCCCTCTGCGTGAGGATAGCCGGCCTCGTCATCGAAGTAGGCGCGGGCTTCGGGTGAGAAATAGTCCAGGCCCTGCCAGCGCAACAAGAGTGCGAGACGCCGGGGAACACGAAATCCATCGTCGGCAAGTTTAATCGCCGGCGCGAACAGATCTTCCCAAGGCAGTTTGCCGTGCCGCTGATGCGCAAGCTCCATGGCGCGAACGACACCTGGAACTCCGACGCTCAAGCCAGAGCGGATGGCGTCGATGAACGGCATCGGCTGGCCGTCGATGAGGAAGCGATCGGGCCTCGCCGACGACGGCGCGGTTTCCCGCCCATCGATGGTCGAGAGCGCTTGCGATTTGGCGTCCCAATGAACGATGAAGGCGCCGCCGCCGAGGCCAGACGATTGTGGCTCGACGAGACCGAGGATTAATTGCGAAGCAATCGCTGCATCGACGGCTGAGCCGCCGCGACGAAGCATCTCGCGGCCAGCCTCGGCGGCGAGCGGATGGGCGGCAACGATCATATATTTTTGCGATGTGACCGCGTCCTTCGACGTGATGCCGGTGCCGGCTTCGGGTTGCAGCACCGTGTCTTGCGCGCCAGCAGTCAGCGCCGTTACAAGACACAGTGCGACAATGAGAGTGGCACGACAAAGCATCAAAGCTTTTCCAATGAAAACTGCCGAACGTATATCCGCCGATCCGGCCTTGAGACGCAACCCGCGGCTATACGTTGTGCAATATCAAGGCGTAGGAGATGTCAGCGGTGAGCGCAGGGCGGAAAAATCGGTCGGTATTTGGTCTTGGTTTGGTTGCTGCAGGGTTTGCTGCGGGGCTTGGTGCAGCTGCCGCGCGTGATGCGCTGCCGCGCTTCACGCCGCTGATGTCCACCAGCAAAACCGTCATGGACGAGCCGATCGTCTACCCGACCGGCGCACCGGCAAAGCTGACGGCTGGTATTTCTGCCTTGCAGCCTGGCGATGAAACCGGATGGCATACGCATGGCATGCCGATGACGGGCATCATTCTGGAGGGTGAGCTAACGGTCGATTACGGCGAGCGCGGAACGCGAACGTACCGGCAAGGCGATGTCATTGCCGAAGCGATCACAGTGCCGCACAACGGCCGGAACACGGGAGCCGGTCCAATGCGCCTGTTTGCCGTGTTCGTTGGCGCTGAAGGTTTGATCGCGACCAAGCCAATCCCCGCAACGCCCCTCGAAGCGCCGCGCTAACGTCAGTTTGGCGGAGACAGCGCGTCCGCCGACCGGCGCACCCATCGTGCTCGCCCTGCAATTCAAGGCATCATTCAAGTTTATCGACTGATTTGGGAAACTTCTAGGCCGCGTCATGAGTTGTTGCAGCACCTGCGGCAGGACAATCGTGAACGTAATGGTGACTTGCGCGCCAAATAAGTCCCACGCCACGACGCCTGTCGGCAAAAAAATAGTTCTGTATATGTTCTCAGGCTCAGTCAACAATGAATGCACACGAACAATGAGATCATAATCGAGTTGCCGTATCGACGCCGCATCTCATCGCCACACTCCAATCGGTCATAACCGAGACAGTGCTGCCCAAAGTAAGCGCATGAAACTATCGCGATGCAAAATCTTGAAGTGACTGTGACTTCCCTGCTCTGCCCGTCGAATTGAAGCTGCCATATACTGTGTGTTCACCTTTGATGCGCAGTGTAACTTTCCACTTCGCGTTGCCATTTGCTAATTTCGGAGCATCGTTCGATGGCTATGAAAAATTTGTTGAGCGGGATTGCGCTGTCTGCACTGACGGTTATCGGTGTTGCGTCTGCGCCACAGACGGCTAACGCTCAAAGTCTGATTGATTTCTTGTGGGGTGGCAGCGCCGACTTCGGCGGCGGGCGTCAAACCGTCTCGTTCTCCAACCAATTCAAACCGGGCCAACTCATCGTCTCGTTTGGCGACCGGCGACTTTACCTAGTCACGGCTCCAGGGCAGGCCCTCAGTTATCCGATCGCCATTCCGCGCGATCAGAGCCGTTGGCAGGGTACGACGTTCGTTTCAGATAAGCGGATCAACCCATCGTGGACGCCAACTCCTGAAATGCGTCGCGAAAATCCACGGTTGCCGAATTGGGTTCCCGGCGGTCATCCGATGAACCCGCTGGGCGTGCGCGCGCTCTATCTTGGCTCGAGCGCTTACCGTATTCACGGCACAGACGCACCATGGACGATCGGCCAGAACGTGTCGAAAGGGTGCGTGCGCATGTATAATGAGGACGTGCTCGACCTTTATCCGCGCGTTCCCGTCGGCGCGCGCGTGACTGTGACGTGGCAGAAGTTTTCCGGAGCCGCCATGGCCTCGAGCGGTGGCAGCTATCGCGAGCCGTCGAAATCGCAGCGGGCGTCGCAGGTGAAGCCATATTCGACGTCCATGCGGCCGATGCCGACCAAATCCGCCCAGATTCAGTAACGCGATACGACGCCGATTTATCGGAAGTTTACGGGCGGTCCCAGGGATCGCCCGTTCGCTTATCTGGTCAATTTAAATCACTTTGGCGGAAGTCTTTGCCTGTCTGTGATGTCTGATATGATCATTGCCCGATAGCCTTGAGCGATCGACGCAGGACCTCCCATGGCCACACTTATCGACACCAAGGCGCCGCGACCGCGCCACCCTGAAAAACAAGCGCGGAGCGATACGCCAGCACTGCCGAAGCCTGCGTGGTTGCGCATTCGCGCGCCGGGATCGCCTGGCTATGATGCGACGCGAGCCATCGTCAAAGCCCACGGCCTGCACACCGTATGCGAAGAGGCCGCGTGCCCCAACATCGGCAGTTGCTGGGATCAGCGTCACGCGACGATGATGATCATGGGCAGCATTTGCACCCGCGCCTGCGCCTTCTGCCATGTGGCGACGGGGCTGCCGCACGACCTTGATTCCGACGAACCCCGCCGGGTTGCTAGCGCCGTGGCGGAGCTCGGTTTAAAGCACGTCGTCATTACGTCGGTCGATCGTGACGATTTGGCAGACGGCGGCGCGGCGCATTTCGCCGAAACAATTCGGTGCATTCGCCAGGCGGCGCCGGACACGACCATCGAGGTTCTAACGCCCGATTTTCTGCGCAAGGCTGAGGCGCTTGAAAAGGTGATCGCAGCCGGGCCCGACGTCTTCAATCACAACCTCGAAACTGTGCCAGGGCTTTACGTAAAAATTCGCCCGGGCGCCCGCTATTTTCAGTCGCTGCGCCTGCTGCAACACGCCAAGGAGCTCGATCGACGCCTGTTCACGAAGTCTGGTTTGATGGTCGGTCTCGGCGAAACCCGCGACGAAATTGTCCAAGTGATGGACGATCTGCGCCACGCCGATGTCGACTTTCTGACCATCGGACAATACCTGCAACCGACTAGCAAACATGCCGAAGTAAAGCGCTACGTACCGCCCGAAGAGTTCGACTCCCTCAAGCGGATTGCTGAAGCCAAAGGCTTTCTACTGGTTGCAGCATCGCCGCTCACCCGGTCATCGCATCATGCGGGCGAGCATTTCAAGCAGCTCCAAACGGCGCGACAAGGCAAGTCGGCATAGCGGCACCATGCCAAAATTCGCAGCCAATCTGTCGATGCTCTTTACCGAGCGGCCTTTCCTCGAGCGCTTTGCCGCTGCCGCCGACGCAGGGTTTACGGCCGTCGAATTTATGTTCCCCTACGCCCATGACATCGACGATATTGGCCTTGAACTGCAACGACACCGCCTGAAGCCAGTGCTGTTCAATTTGCCTGCTGGAAATTGGCAGGCAGGCGATCGCGGCAACGCTATTTTTTCCGATTGCGTCGAGCTGTTTCGAGCCGGCGTGGCGCTGGCTGCCCGCTATGCGGCGTCACTCGAATGCTCTCAGCTGCATTGTTTGGCCGGCATCGTGCCGGCCGACGACGATGCGCGGGCTTTTACAGCCAGCTACATCGACAATCTGCGTTACGCCGCCGACGTGCTCGACGCGCATGGCATCACGCTGTTGATCGAACCGATCAATACGCACGATATTCCTGGCTACTATCTGACATCCTCGGCGCAAGCACGTCAGGTGATGGCGCTCGTCGACCGGCGCAATGTCCGGCTGCAATATGACCTCTATCACATGCACATCATGGGTGAGGATGCGCCAAACGAGTTGACGCGGCACCTAGACGCCATTGGCCACGTTCAACTCGCGGATGCGCCGGGGCGCCACGAACCCGGCACCGGTGAGATCGATTTCACCCGGCTGTTCGCGCATCTCGATCATATCGGCTACGGCGGCTACGTCGGGCTTGAGTATCGGCCATCGACGGCAACCGTCGACAGCCTTACGTGGTTGCAAACGCTGCCCGCAGCACAAGTGATCCGCTGATAGGAAGCCTGCGCTGAGAGATCGACGCCGTGCAGGTGTGGCCGGGCAGCGATCACTGTGTTGGAGCGCCGCCAAGATAAATTGTGGAAACGCGACGCCAAACGGCGCTCTCGCTATAATGCTCGACGACAACACTGCGCGCCCGCTTGCCAAGCTTGCCGAGCGTTTCGACATCGCACGTGGCGAGGGCGTCGGCCAACGCCACGGCATCACCCGCCGCCACTATACGACCACCGGTGAGCTCAGCGAGTTCGCGACATCCCGGAACGTCGGTCGTTATGATCGATCTTCCCGACGCTGCCGCTTCAAGCAGACTTTTCGGCACACCCTCGCCGCCGCGCGAGGGCAAGACCGCGACATGATAATGGGGCCAAAGGCCGGCGACATCGGTGACGTGGCCCAACCAGCGAATACCCGGTTTTGCTGCAAATTCCTCCATCTGGGTCATTGAATACGCCCGGGGGTTCGCCGGATCGAGCCCTCCCGCGATGGTCAATTCAATGGCGGTGCCGGTGGCGCGAGCGCGTTGCACAGCTTCGACGGCGATGTCGATCCCCTTCGACCAAATGGCGCGGGCCACCAACAGGCAGCGGATCGGTGGCCCGGCAGGCCATGTCGCTTCGACGTATTTGTCCGGGTCAACGCCAGCGCCGCCAACGATCGTCGTTCGCCCTTGCCGACGGGCGCGATCAAGTCCCAGCTGTTCAAGATCGGTCGCATTTTCAGCGATCCAATGCACCGACGCGTGATCCACAACGCCCGCGACGACGGCGCGAACAGCGCGTCTTTTCGTGGCTCCGGCTAAGCTTTGGTCAGCAGCGAGATAACCCCGGCCCGTGATCGTGTAAACGGCCCGGTGCGCCCGCCGCGAGCCGATCGCCGCCACGCCCACCACCATGCCAAACAAGCCAAACCCGTGCAGCAACGCGCCAGGCCGATCCGATAATGCTTGGCGGACGCGCCGTACGGTCGCGAGCAGTCCGTTGGCTCCCTGTCCGCGCCGCTCGGCCGGCAAATCGATGACGTCGAAGCCGAAATCGGCGAGAGCCATGCCGGTTTTCTCAAGTCGCGTCATCACCACGACGTCGAAGCCTATAGCCTGAGCCCGTTTTGCCAGATGCACAAAATGGGAAACGAAAAACCAGTCGACACTGATCAAAAACACGATTTGTGGTCGAGGCCTGGACGTTACGGCGTCAACAGCGGGAATCAGGGACATGCGGCCTTCGGTGCGTCCTGCAAACGATATAAATCTACGCAGTCTGCGGTTGATCCTGCGGCTGCAACCCTATCACTTCGCACGAGCGATTCTACCGATGGACACCGCCGACGATCTTGATGAGCACACAAGCGGCCAAACACAATGCCCGTTATCTCAGCGGGCCGCCCATTTGCTGCGCAAATCACACATGCACCGCCGGCAAAAAACGCGATTTATCAGGATCTCTCAATTGGCACACCATCTGCATCTCTCGACACATAATGCCCCTAGGGTTCCAGCGTGTGCGGGTGGCACGTGATCGGACCGAGAGAGGCACTCCCATCTCTAGACCACGCGGTTGCGTCGTGGCTTAGATGGAGCCACGGCGGGACAAAAGCCCGGGAGACTCTACCGCACGAAGCGTTGACGCTCGGGCGGAGGGCTCTGGCGTTCACGCGATTGTCCTCCCATTGAGCTTGGGTCCTTTGCGGGGCCGGCACCTTACGTCAACACTGAGGGGAACCCCATGCGCGACAAGATTACCAGACGAAGTGCACGCGGCATCGCAACGGCCGTTCTTTTGACGTTGTCGCTTTCATCGACCGCAGCGCTCGCTGCAGAAAAGAAAGCATTCAAGGTCGGTTGGTCGATCTATGTCGGATGGATGCCTTGGGGTTACGCAAGCGACGCAGGCATTGTCAAGAAATGGGCGGACAAATACGGCATTACGATCGAGGTCAAACAATTCAACGACTACATTGAGAGCATCAATCAATATACGTCGGGTGGCATTGATGCGGTGACCGTCACCAATATGGACGCGCTGTCCATTCCGGCCGCAAGCGGCGTCGATACGACGGCGGTGATCGTCGGTGATTATTCGAACGGCAACGACGCCGTCATTCTGAAAAATGCCGACAACCTGGCCGCCATCAAGGGCCGCATGGTCAATCTCGTTGAGCTGTCGGTATCGCACTATCTCTTGGCACGCGCGCTCGACACCGTCGGACTTGGCGAAGCCGACTTGAAACTCATCAACACGTCCGATGCCGATATCGCATCGGCATTCAAAACACCTGAAGTCACAGCGGTCGTGACATGGAAGCCGATCGTATCGACGATTTTGGAGTCGCCGGATGCCAAAAAAGTTTTCGACAGTTCGCAAATTCCCGGGGAGATCATTGACCTGATGGTCGCGAACACCGAGGTCGTGAAAGATAATCCGAATTTTGCCAAGGCGCTCGTTGGCATTTGGTATGAGGTCGTGTCGAACCTTGCGAACGACGCCGCCGCCAAGGACGCCATGGCGAAAGCCTCCGCGACTGACGTCAAGGGTTTTGAAGAACAGCTTGCAACGACAAAGCTTTTCGCCGACCCCAAAGATGCAATAGCATTCGCCAAAAGCGCGGACTTGAAAGTCAAAAGCGAATTGGTATCGAAGTTCCTGTTTGAAAAATCGTTACTCGGAACGACGGCCAAGGGCGCCGGTGCGATTGGCATTGCGTTTCCGGACAAGAGCATCTTTGGCGCGATCGATAACGTGAAATTTCGCTACGATACGACCTACATGGAACTCGCCGCCGACGGCAAACTGTAGGTCTGGCCAGCAGGGACACAATGACCACGATCGTTTTCGACAAAGTCTGGAAAGAGTACGACAACCACGTCGTGCTTGAGCAAATCGATATCGAAATTGCGCCGCGCTCTTTCGTTGCTTTGGTTGGGCCGTCTGGCTGCGGCAAGACGACCTTTTTGCGCATGCTGCTTGGCGAAGAGCGTCCGACACGCGGGAAAATACTGATCGACGGTAAGCCTCTTGTCGCCGAACCGGACGCCGATCGCGGCGTCGTATTTCAGAAGTATTCCGTGTTCCCGCACCTGACGGTTCTGGGCAACGTCATCATCGGACGGGAATTCGAATCTGCGGCTATGTTCGCCTGTTTATTTGGGCCCGCACGACGCAAAGCCGAGGACGACGCACATGCGATGCTGGCCGCCGTTGGCCTGACGGGACACGAGGACAAATATCCCGCCGCACTGTCGGGCGGCATGCAACAAAGGCTCGCGCTTGCCCAAGCGCTGATGCGGCGGCCAAAAATTCTCCTGCTCGATGAACCCTTCGGCGCCCTCGATCCAGGCATTCGCGCCGACATTCACGTTGTGATGCGCGAAATCTGGAATGGAACCGACTTGACGGTGGTCATGGTCACGCATGATCTCAGCGAGGCCTTCCGGCTCGGTACCCGTGTGATTGCGTTTGAACGCCCGCGCAACAGACCCGAAGAGCGCGAGCGGTACGGGGCACGATTGTCGCCTGACCTGCCGATGAGCGGCGGCGCGCCGCAAGGCGCGAGGGTCACGCAGGATTTCGAAGTTTGGCCAAGGAAAGTGGCAGGCGGGGCTCAGCCCGATCACAGTGACAAGGCCCAGGGCGCGGCGATGTCGCCATCGGCTGCGTAACGACGAGCCAACGTCTACACGTCAAGGGCTGAGGACGACCTCCGCTCCAATCCAGCAAACCCGGGACGGCCCGGATACCCACAGTCGAGCGCAGGCTCGACGTTTGCGGAGGTGCGAACATGACGGCGGACACGTACGCGGAGACAATTCCCGGCGGCAAACACTGGTCGATGATTATGCGCCGCAACATGCGGCTGAGACTGACCGACATCGAGGGCGGCGCCAACGTTGGCATGCTGTTCTACAATCCGCTCAACACGCTTGAGCGCTACAACGCGCCCGACACGCTGAAATGCCAGCACACATTTAAACTCACTGCTGGTCATTGCCTGTATTCGGACATGGGCCGCATTTTTTGCGCCATTGTGAGCGACACCCGCGGCTGGCACGACACCGTTGGCGGTAATAGCAACAAAGCTCAGGTGGCGGCCAAATGGGGCGCGACGCGCTTTCAATCGCAGCGCAACGATTGGCAGCAAAATGGTCACGACAGTTTTCTGGTCGAGGCTGCAAAATACGGTCTCGGACTTCGCGACCTCGCAGCCAATGTCAATTGGTTCAGCAAGGTTGCCGTCGCCGATGACGGGGCGCTGTTATTCGACGCGGCCGCCGCGCAGGCACGTGCGACCATTGAACTGCGCTTCGAGATGGACACGCTCGTTCTCATGCATACGTGTCCGCATCCGATGGACCCATCCGCGACCTATCCGCGAAAACCCATTCAGTACGAGATATTCCAGGGGCCGCCGGCGTCTGCCGACGACGCTTGTCGTCTCTCGGCGCCCGAAAATGAGCGGGGCTATCGAAACAATCACTTGTTCCATGCCGGTTGCGCATGCGGGGAGGCCTGAGATGCAGACCCGTGAAAGCAACCTTGATCCAGCGAATGCTATGTCGCGCGAAATCATCGCGGCAGGCGATTACTGGATCGGCACTGTGAAATCCGGCGAGACGTTTCGCATTCTGGATCTTGAAGGCAATCAAGCAGCCGACACGCTTTTTTTCAGCGCCGGCGATCCATCGGAGCGCTATTCGGCAACAGATACGATCCGCGAGCAGGGCAACGTCTTCATCAAGCTTGGCACTGTTCTCATGTCCAATCTCTGCCGCCCGATGCTGACAATCACCGCCGATACTGTCGGCCGGCACGATACACTTGGCGGCGCCTGCGCCACCGAAAGCAATACGGTGCGCTATGCGCTCGAGAAAAAAACCATGCACGCCTGCCGCGACAGTTATCTTCTGGCCGTGACCGAAAACGAACACTACGGGCTGAGTAAGCGCGACATCACCCACAACATCAATTTTTTCATGAATGTGCCGGTGACGGCCACGGGCGGGCTGACCTTTGAAGACGGACTGTCGGGCCCCGGCAAGTACGTCGAAATGCGCGCCGACATGGACGTGATCGTGCTGATCTCGAATTGCCCTCAGCTGAATAATCCGTGCAATGCCTACAACCCCACGCCAATCGAGATTTTTATGTGGGCGAAGGGAGCCTGATGTCCATGTTCAAAAAAATTCTCATCGCCAATCGTGGCGCCATCGCTTGCCGCATTATCCGCACGCTCGATAAAATGCACATCGCCAGCGTCGCGATCTATTCCGACGCCGATCGCTTTTCGCGTCACGTGCGCATGGCGGGCGAGGCTGTCCGCATCGGGCCGGCACCAGCGGCACAGAGTTATCTGAACGCGACGGCGATCCTTGACGTTGCCAAACGTGTCGGCGCCGATGCCATCCATCCAGGCTATGGCTTCCTTTCCGAAAACACTGCTTTTGCCGAAGCGTGCACGGCAGCCGGGATTACGTTTATCGGGCCGGAGCCGCAGCACGTTCGCGCCTTTGCGCTGAAACACACCGCCCGCGACCTCGCCGAAAAAGCCGGCGTGCCGCTCGCGCCAGGTTCAGGGCTCATCACCTCGATCGACAACGCCACTGAAGAAGCCGCCCGCATCGGCTATCCGGTGATGCTCAAGAGCACGGCCGGTGGTGGCGGTATCGGATTGCAGCGTGTCGATGGCGAAGCGGATCTGGCGTCGACACTGGCGCGCGTGCAGCGCCTCGCCGCCAATAATTTTGCCGACGCTGGCGTGTTCATCGAAAAGTTCGTCGCGCGCGGGCGCCACATCGAGGTGCAGATTTTTGGCGATGGCAAGGGCCGCGTGCTGGCTTTGGGCGAGCGTGACTGCTCGGCCCAACGGCGCAACCAGAAAGTTATCGAAGAAACACCGGCCCCGGGGCTGCCACCCGCAACCCGCGCCGAGCTTTTGGCGACGGCCATACGGCTCGGCCAATCGGTGAACTATGCCAACGCCGGCACCGTTGAATATCTTTTCGATACCGACACCGGCGCGTTCTACTTCCTCGAGGTCAACACGCGCCTGCAAGTCGAGCACGGCGTCACAGAGCAAGTCACCGGCATCGATCTGGTCGAGTGGATGGTGCGCCAAGCTGCCGGAGAGCCGCTTCCCGACGAGATCCCGCAGCCGGCCGGCGCGTCGATCCAGGTGCGGCTTTATGCTGAGGATCCTGCGCGTGATTTCCGGCCAAGCTCCGGCCTGTTGACGAACGTCGAATGGCCGAACGACACGCGCGTCGAGACGTGGGTTGAAAGCGGCAGTGAGGTGTCGTCGTACTACGATCCGATGATCGCCAAGTTGATTGTCACGGCCGACACGCGCGTGGCGGCATTGGCAAAGCTGCAAACCGCGCTCGCTGGCACCGTCATCGCCGGTATTGAAACGAATCTCGGATATCTTGCAGATCTCGCGCGATCAAATGTTCTGGCCGCGGGCGATATGACCACATCGACCCTGGCCGGGTTCCCTTACGCGCCGCGCACGATTGAGATCATGTCACCCGGCACTCTGACATCGCTTCAGGATTACCCTGGCCGTATCGGCTATTGGGATGTCGGCGTTCCACCATCCGGCCCCGTCGACAGTCGATCGTTCCGCCTCGCCAATCGCGCCGTCGGCAATTATGACGGCGCGCCAGCGATAGAAATGACGTTGGCAGGCGCGACCATAAAATTTCACGCGGCGACGGTTGCTTGCCTCGTCGGCGCGGACATGAAGGCCACGCTCGATGGTGTGGCCGTCCGCAATGGTGTCGCCTTCCCCATCTTGCCCAATCAAGTGCTCGCGTGCGGCACGGTCTCGGGACCGGGGCTTAGAACCTATCTCGCGATCGCAGGCGGACTTGATGTTCCGAGCTACCTCGGAAGTGCCGCGACGTTTGCTCTGGGGCCGTTCGGCGGTCATGGCGGCCGCAATCTGAGGACAGGCGATGTCCTGCATCTGCGATCCGTAGATCACCTAGCTCATAACGACGCACCAGCCGCACTGCCCGACGCGATCCTGCCGGCACTCACGACGTCGTGGGAGATCGGCGTGCTGTACGGTCCGCATGGCGCGCCGGAGTTTTTTACCGAAGATGACATCGTCGCGTTTTTCGAGGCGACGTGGGAGGTCCACTACAATTCAAGCCGCACTGGCGTCCGCCTGATCGGCCCCAAACCGGCCTGGGCGCGGACCGATGGTGGCGAAGCCGGGCTACATCCCAGCAATTTGCACGACAACGCCTACGCCATCGGCGCCGTGAACTTCACGGGCGATATGCCCGTCATTCTCGGGCCCGATGGTCCATCGCTGGGTGGGTTCGTCTGTCCGGTGACGGTCGTGCAGGGCGAATTGTGGAAGGTCGGCCAGCTTCGACCCGGCGACAAGCTGCGCTTTAAGCGTCTGACGCCCAGTGAGGCCCGCTGCATCAGCGATGCGCAAGAAGCGGAAATCGCCGGTCTGGTGCCTGTCGATCCAACGGCATTGCCGATGACTCCCGGGCTGGGGCTGGACGGGCCGATTGTTGGCGGTATCGCCGATTCACCCGGCAAACCACGGGTAGTCTACCGCCGCGCCGGTGATGCGTACATGCTCGTCGAGTACGGGCCGATCGTTCTCGACCTCGAACTCAGATTTCGCGTGCACGGTTTGATGACCGCGCTTGATGCCCGAAATCTGCCGGGCATCATTGAAATGACGCCCGGCGTGCGGTCATTGCAAATTCACTACGACAGCCGGGCGCTGCCGCTTGAAGCCTTGCTCGCCGTCCTCGAAAATATCGATACCGCGCTCGACGACGCTGACGACATCACGGTGCCAAGCCGCATTGTTCGCTTGCCGTTGTCGTGGAATGATCACACGACACGTCTCGCCGTCGAAAAATATTCCCAGCTCGTGCGCGCCGATGCGCCGTGGTGCCCCTCCAACATCGAGTTCATCCGGCGCATCAACGGTCTCGACAGTATCGACGATGTCCAACGCATCATTTTCGAAGCCAGCTATCTCGTGCTCGGCCTGGGCGACGTCTACCTCGGCGCACCGCTGGCGACCCCGGTTGATCCGCGCCATCGTCTAGTGACGACGAAATACAATCCGGCGCGGACATGGACAGCCGACGGTTCCGTCGGTATCGGCGGGGCGTACATGTGCATTTACGGCATGGAAGGGCCGGGCGGGTACCAACTCGTCGGCCGTACCGTGCAGACATGGAACACCTATCGTACCACGCCGGCCTTCACGCCCGGGCATCCGTGGCTGTTACGTTTTTTTGATCAAATACATTTTTATCCGGTGTCTCCGGAAACCTTGATGACGATCCGTGACGGGGTGATCGACGGCACGGCGCAAATCGACGTGGTGCACTCAACGTTCAGTTTGAAGGATTACCGCACTTTTCTGGCCGCCAATGACACCGAAATCAAGGCTGCAAAAGCACGCCAACAGGCCGCCTTCGATGCCGAGCGGTCGCGCTGGCAAGCTGCCGATAAGTCGGCATCCGCCATTGAGATCGACATACCGGCGGCGATTGACGATGAGACGCTACCGGCTGGCGCGCTCGCCGTCACGAGCACCGTGCCCGGCAGCATCTGGAAGATCGCGGCGCAACCCGGCGCGCGGGTCAGCGTCGGCGACACGCTGATCATCGTTGAATCGATGAAGATGGAAATGTCGGTAACGGCGCCCGTCGACGGCATCGTGCGAGAACTGCGCTGCATCGAAGGCCGGGCGGTCTCACTCGGCCAGACATTGATCATTCTCGACACGCTTGCCACCGAGGCGGCCCAGTGATCCGCTCGCTCGATATCGCTGCGTTATCTGCGGCCTACGCCCGCGGTTCGACGACACCGCAGGACATCATCCGGACCGTCTATCGCCGCATCGTCGACATCGGCGAGCGGCCGATATGGATCACGCTGCGAAGCGAAGCCGAGTCGCTGAACGCCGCACTGGCAGCACCTAAAGGCCCGCTGTACGGCATTCCGTTCGCGGTCAAAGACAACATCGATGTCGCCGGTTTGCCAACGACGTGTGCCTGCCCGGCCTTCGCTTACACGCCGCAACGGTCCGCCACCGTCGTCGAACGGCTCGAGGCCGCCGGCGCGATTGTGATCGGAAAAACCAACCTCGATCAATTCGCCACCGGATTGGTCGGGACGCGATCCCCCTACGGCATTCCATCGAGCCCGTTCAACGCCGAATACATTTCTGGCGGCTCTAGCTCGGGGTCGGCGGTTGCAGTGGCGCGCGGACTTGTTTCATTCGCGCTTGGGACCGACACAGCAGGCTCGGGCCGTGTTCCGGCCGGCTTCAACAATATCGTCGGGCTCAAGCCGACTAAAGGCCTGATCAGCACGCGCGGCGTCGTGCCCGCGTGCCGCTCGCAAGATGTTGTCTCGATTTTTGCATTGACGGTCGCCGATGCCAGCGACGTGATGACCATCGCCGCGGCATTCGACACCGACGACATCTATGCGCGTCGCCCACCTCATCCCGTTAGATCGTTTAAAACGCCGTCGGCGATGCGCATCGGCGTTCCGCAAAGCGGCCTCGAATTTTTCGGCGATAGTGCCGCGGAAGCTTTGTTTACAGCTGCGGTTGCCCGTGTTCGTGCGATCGGCGCTGAGGTCGTGCCATTCGACTTCGCGCCATTCGCGGAGGCCGCAAAGCTGCTGTACGCCGGACCTTGGGTCGCCGAGCGCTACGCCGCCATCGGCGACTTCAGCGAACGGCATCGAGACGCGATGGACCCGACCGTCGCGGCCATCGTTCAAGGTGCGCGATCGAAATCGGCGGTCGATGCTTTTGAAGGCTTCTACGCACTCGAAGCCTTCAAGCGTCAGACGGAAAGTCTCTGGACCAGCATCGATGCCATGCTGGTGCCGACGACGGGCACGACTTATCGCATCGCCGAGGTTCTGGCCGATCCGCTGCAATTGAATTCAAACCTTGGCGCCACGACAAACTTCGTCAATCTGATGGATTTGTCGGCCCTCGCGGTTCCGGCCGGATTTCGCGACAATGGTCTGCCCGTCGGCGTCACGCTGATCGGACGTGCATTCGAAGACGGCCTGCTCGCAGCAATCGGTGACGCGCTTCACCGCACCGTGGCCGACGCCCGGCTCGGTGCTACGCCTGCATTGCTTCATGAAACTCCGGCCGTCCAGCCGCACGACGATACATCGCCTCGCATCCCAATCGCCGTGGTCGGCGCTCATTTGACCGGCCAACCACTCCATCGGCAACTGCAAGAGCGCGAAGCCCGCTTCGTGCGCGCCGCGCGAACGGCAGCGGGCTACAGCTTCTACGCGCTTTCCGAAACCATGCCGCCGAAACCGGGTCTTGTTTTTGATGCTATCGGAGCGGGCGGCATCGAAGTCGAAATTTGGGACATGGATACTGCCGCGTTCGGATCGTTCGTTGCGCTGATCCCGTCACCCCTCGGCATCGGCACGATTACGCTGGACGATGGTGGCACGGTGCAGGGATTTCTCTGCGAAGCTCATGCGGTGGCAGGGAGCCGAGACATTACGGCGTTTGGCGGTTGGCGCGCCTGGCTGGCGTCGCTGCCATAGACCTACGACTCAACACCGCATCGGGCGCAGAGGCTTGGCGACGTATCGTCCGTAATCCGATCGGCTGGCTTCAGGACAGGCGTGCCGCAGCCCGGACACAGCGCATGTGATCCTTCGACAACGCCGTGATCGAGGGCGACACGTGTATCGAACACGAAGCATTCGCCCTGCCACAAACTCTGCGGTTTCGGCACCGTTTCAAGATATTTGAGAATGCCGCCTTCGAGGTGAAACACCGACGTAAATCCTTGCGTCAGCAAATAGGCAGACGCCTTCTCGCAGCGAATTCCGCCCGTGCAAAACATGGCGATCGGCTTGTCCTTGGCGTCCGACAACTGCGTTCTCACAAAGTCCGGGAAGTCGCTGAAGCGCTCTGTGCCCGGATCGCGTGCGCCCGGAAACGACCCGATCTGCACTTCGTAGGTGTTGCGCGTGTCGACGACAATGACATTGGGATCGCTGATCAGAGCGTTCCACATGTCCGGCGCAACATAGGTCCCGACCTCACGGGCCGGGTCTGCTTCAGGGACGCCGAACGTCACGATTTCCGGCTTCACCTTGACCTTTAATTTTTGAAACGGATGAGCGCTCGTGTGTGCCCGCTTGTCTGTCAGGTCGGCAAATCGTGGATCGCGCTTCAAAGCCTCATGAAAGGCTGAGATCGCCGTCTCGATGCCGGAAATCGTCGCGTTAATTCCCTCGCGGGCCAACAGCACGGTGCCTTTGATGTCACGCGCACGCAGGTCGTCGCGCAGCCGCGCTGCCAGCGCGTCGCAGTCGGCAAGTGACACGAATTTGTAGAAGGCTGACACGACAAACGTCATGGTGCGTATATCGATCCGCGCGCCGTCGTCGTCAAGATCGCGGGCCACACCCTTGACCGGCTGCTAACCGCACGTGTCTTTGAAGGCCGGCTGAAAGCTGCCGTGGCAGGTGCGTTTTGAGCTGCAGTAGAGCCCCTCAAGCTTGGAATACGACATGATGCCGGTGCCGGCCGGACAGCGCACGATGAACTCGACGATGGGGCCCAGATCACTGTAGGCCTCAATGCGCCCGCCACGATTCAAAAATGCCGGATAGCCTGAATAGATCGTCGCCAGCACAATCCCGACAGCCATTAGCTTGAACATCGCGAACTCCCAACCACACTCATGTCGCTAACGGCGATAGCCGCAGAGACAGAGTTGTTCGAAGCATCAGAGCAAGAGGCTTGCCAGCTTTGGCGTTGCCGCCATCACCCCTTAAGACTAACAGCAAAAGTGAGCGGCAGCAGAGGCGGCAGTGCATCGCGTGGGTTAGGCGAACGGACGTTGAGTCAACTCCGACTCTTTAGCAATCCGCTCAAACAATTCAGCAATTGTCTTGATGCGATACTGGCGCTCGCCCGCGCCCTCGTGCGGCATCAGCCGGAGAATTTTATATTCGCGGATAGACGCCGGCACCGTCGCGCGCGCGGGATTGAAGTCGACCATCTGGCCAACTTTGAATTTTGCATTTGCCACGGCTACTCCTGATCTGAGTTAACGTCCAAACAGCCGTTGGATGTGCCGCCTCGATTTGAAACACCGGCGCATCGGCCTTATCGGGAGAGCGCAATCGCGCCCCCGAGACGTTTATTTCCGCGTTGAGTATCGCACATTTCGGCGATCAACGGCCGTGAAAGGTGGCTAGTGCAGCGATTTGTCCAAATGAGGCTGAATTATATGAGTTAATCAGCGTCAGGCGGGTGTGCTCGCGGCCGTTTGCTGATTTTCGCAAGATCATAGTGGCCAAAGTTTCAAACGCGCGGCACGGCACTACGTGATGGCCGCGAGCGGGACACCGCTTTCTTGTTGCGGGCTGAATAGGCAACGAATGAGTCCCACTGAAAACAGTGGTGGCGCAAAGTGGGAGGCTTTTTTGGTGTTTTATCGTTTCGCGACAACGAGCAAAAATGGCAATGGTGCCCAGGGCCGGAATTGAACCAGCGACACTGCGATTTTCAGTCGCATGCTCTACCAACTGAGCTACCTGGGCCTGCCTTCGCGGCGCGAAGCCATACCGAAGTCCGCACCTTATAGGCGGCGGTTTCGCCACTGGCAAGCGCCACAAATTCCGGCCCTTGCATCACTCATTCCGACAATCAGTGAGGTGGCGCGTCGTCGTCGGAGGCAATGGGAGCAGCCGGTGCATCGGCTTCGTCGTCGCCCTCGGTTCCGGGTATCGAGTAGCTCCCAGATAACCAGCGACCCAGGTCAACATCGGCACACCGGCGCGAACAAAATGGCCGATAAGCGTCATCGCCAACCACGTCAGAACAGATCGGGCATCGACGCGATTTTGGCTGAACGGGATTGGTCATTGCAACGTTTCTCATGCTGACAATCGTTCGATCCACGCCTCAATCTCGATCGACCTCTGCGTTCTTCAGCCAATTAAAATGAATCGGAAAATTCTCTGTCATGAGCAATGCGGTCACCTCGGCGACCGGCAGACCGACGACATTCGTATACGAGCCAACGATGCGTTGCACGAAGCAGCCGGCAAGACCCTGGATGGCATAGCCACCGGCCTTGCCGCGCCACTCGCGAGAGGCGATGTAGGCCTCGATCTCTGATCGCGTCAGATGTTTGAAGCGAACGCGTGTGTCGACGATCTTGGTACGGATGCGGTCATCGGGCATGATGAGGCAGACGCACGTCAGCACCTTATGTGTTCGGCCCGACAAGAGTTGCAGAGACGCTGCAGCTTCCTCGACGTGCACTGGCTTGACCAGAATTTTGCGGCCAACCGCGACAACGGTATCGGCCGCCAGCACGTAAGAATCCGCCAATTCCTGATCGTTGGCGATTTGATCGCGCGCCGTTTCGGCCTTGGAACGTGCAAGACGCGACACAAGGCTTCTCGGCACCTCGCCCCGATTCACGGATTCATCGATTGAGGCCGGTCGCAACGCGTCGGGCGTGATGCCGACCTGCGCCAGCAGCGTCAAGCGCCGCGGGCTGGCACTGGCCAGGACGAGCCTCGGCCGATCCACCTCATCATTTGAGCCACTTCGATCGCGCGCGAGTGTTCGCCGCAGCGTCTCCCGGCTCGGCGCGCTACCGCGTGAAAACGATGGTAAAAGTTGATCTTTGAGCGACGAAATCATGACGGCCCTATTGTGACAGCGGCGGAAGCGCTTCGCGCGACAATGGCTTAAGCTTTCGGCCAAATGCAAGGCCTGCCCGCATTGCGGCATATGCTGAAAACGGGCAAGAGTATTGCCCATTACGGCCTGAACGAGCGCAGGTGATCATGATTTCCAAGACAGAGATTGCCGATATTCTGGCCCGGGCGCCGCTGTTTGGCACGCTGGACGCAGCCGGTCGATCGGCTGTTGCCGAAGAAATGCGCGAAAGCAGCTTCGAACCAGGCCAATCGATTTTCGCGCGTGGTGACACCGGCGGCGAACTGCACGTCGTCTGCAAAGGCCGTGTCAAACTCTCGGTTCTCACCTCGGACGGGCGCGAATTGTCGTTTGCCCATATCGAGCCGCCATCCATATTCGGAGAATTGGCCCTGTTCGACGGTCGCCCGCGATCGGCGGATGCCACGGCCGTCAACAGGGTCGTGTCGTTGACGCTTTCGATGGCGGCGTTCAAGCGGCTTCTGGCCATCAAGCCGGCCGTGGCCGAGGCTGCGCTGAAGTTCTTGTCAGGTCGGTTGCGTGATGCCGACGAGCAGCTCGAAGCGATCGCCCTGCATCCGATCGAAGCCCGGCTTGCACGTTTTTTTCTAGCAGCGAGCCGCCAGAAGGATCCTGACGGCAAGTCGGCTAAGGTAACATTGGCTCTGCCGATTTCTCAGACCGAGCTGGCCCTCCTCGTCGGCGCCAGTCGCCCGAAAGTCAACGCCGCTCTGGCGCTCCTCGAAGCCGAAGGCGCTCTAGAACGGCGTGGACAATTGATGATTTGCGAAGTCGAAAAGCTGAGCGCGTTGGGCGGTCTCGATTAGATTTCGCACGCCGCCTGATCATGCGCAGATCGAAAATCAGCAAAGGTCGACGGCATGCCCGTGGTCGAACATCCTGACGAGCAACGGACGGTGGCGGCAACCCCGATTGCGTCCGTGATCGCAAGCCTTCAGCAACGGGTTTTCAGCCCCCTCGGCAAGTTGTTCGCTTTTATCTCCTCCCTCGGCACGGAAAATTATCCGCCCGACACGCAGCGGCGTCTGAAAATCGTCAACGTCATTTCAGCACTCATCGCCATGACGACATGCATTTATGCCGTCCAGCTCGCAATGTCGGGCGATGCGGCCATGTTGCCGGTCGTCTACATCAATCTCGGCCTTGCCGCCCTCGTTGCCGCTGTCCCTCTCATGCATCGGTTCAACGATGTGGCAGGGTGTCTGCTGCTGGTCGTCGCCGAGTTCGCGGCATTGGTCGGCTTTGCGGCCTACTTCGGCCGCACGGGGGGCAACACACTGCAATATGTGGTCGCGGCCGCTGCTCCGTTCGTCATCTTCGAGCGCCGCCGCCTATGGCTTGTGATCACCATTGTGGCAACCGCTTTGCTGCTCCACCTCTACACTTGGTTCGCCTTTCCGCGCTCGGTCGCGCTGCTCCAAGTCGACGATAAAATTCTTGAATCACTCTATATCCAAGGGGCAGTCACAACATTTGGGCTGATTGCAGCATGCGTCTATTATGCCTTCAGCCTCGTCGAGCGAGCCAAATCTGAAACGGAGGTGGTGCTGCGAAATGTCTTGCCCGACGACGTCGTCGAGCGTCTCAAATCAAAGCCCAACGAAGCGATCGCCGACAGCTTCGCTGACGCATCTATTCTGTTTGCCGACGTTACCGGGTTCGTCAGCTTAGCGCGTCGGCTTGGTCCTGAGCGGACAGTCGCGCTGCTCAACAATCTGGTGAGCGCCTTCGATGACTTGGCCCAGCGCCACGGCGTCGAGAAAATCAAAACCATCGGCGACGCCTACATGGTTGCATCGGGAGTGCCGCTGGCGCGCGCCGATCATGCCGTCGTATTGGCTCGAATGGCCCTCGATATGCTTGGCGCCACACGCGCCGTCTCGGCAAGCGAAGGGATGAGCATCGAGGTGCGCATCGGCATGTCGTCCGGACCGATGATGGCCGGCGTCATCGGCACCAAGAAGTTCAGTTATGATGTGTGGGGCGATCCGGTCAACATCGCGAGCCGGCTGCAAGGGCTGTCGACGCCCGGACGAATTTTGATCTGCCCAAACTGTGAGAAGGTGCTGCGGGCGTCGTTCGTGCTTGAACCACGCGGCATGGTCGAAATCAAAGGTGTGGGTGGGCAGAACCTTTGGTATCTCAACGGCGCAATAGACTTGCGCTGACGTTTGTAAATTGGCGCTCAGCCTTTCCAGTGCAGTGAGCACACGAGCGTGAACAGCCGCCGCGCGGTATCTTCATCGATGGAAATTTTGCCGGCGAGTTTTTCTCGCAGCAGCACGCTGCCCTCGTCGTGCAGGGCGCGCCGGTTGATATCGATGGCCTGGATGCGCGTCGGGGGCGCCGTGCGCACGGCCTCATAGTAGCTCTCGCACACCATGAAATAGTCCTTCATGATCCGCTTGAGAGGCGTCAGCGGAACTTGATGGTGCAGCAGATCGGGATGTGCGGCCGTCGACACCGCCATCATCAGCCGATCTTCAGCCAATGATAACGCCAGCTGGTAGGGACCGTCGTCAGCCCCTTCGACGGCAAATACATTGCCATCGAGAATATCGAAAATAGCGACTTCGCGCTCGTGCTCGATGTTGGCGTTGGCACGGCCAAGCGATTTTTGGTCCAGCGTGATCTCGGACAGCCGATCGCGAGACGCCGGAGGCGGTGGGCTATCGGGTGGCGCAACCTGATCCATCAACAGTTCTCATGCGTTCGTTGGCAAGCGAATTTCAACCGAGCGGCGATGTGCTTCAAGCCCCTCTGCGCGCGCTAGGGTCATGGCTGCGGGACCAAGGGCTGCCAGCGATTGCACATTGAGTTTCAAGATCGACGTGCGCTTCATGAAGTCGAGCACGCCGAGGCCCGACGAAAAGCGGGCGCTGCGGGCCGTCGGGAGCACATGGTTGGAACCAGAGACATAGTCGCCGATCGCCTCCGGCGTGCCGCAACCGAGAAAAATCGCGCCGGCATTGCGAATTTTTCCGGCAAGGTCTTCTGCATCCGGTGTCGCGATTTCAAGATGCTCGGCAGCCAGTCGATCGGCCAACGCGGGCGCCTCGGACATCGAGCCGAGCAAGATGACGGCGCCAAACACATTCCAACTCTCGCCGGCGATGTTGCCGCGCGGCAGCGTTGCCAACTGGCGCGCCACCGCCGCCTCGACGGCGCTTGCGAATGCTGCATCGTCGGTCATCAGGATCGATTGGGCGGCGGTATCGTGTTCGGCTTGTGCCAACAGATCGGCCGCAATCCATTCAGGATCGTTGTTCTTGTCGGCGATGATCAGAACTTCGGACGGACCAGCGATAGAATCGATACCGACCGTCCCAAACACTTGCCGCTTGGCAGCCGCGACGTAAGCGTTACCCGGGCCGACAATTTTCACGACGGGGCTTATCGTGGCTGTGCCGAAAGCGAGCGCGGCGATCGCCTGCGCGCCGCCAACCCGATAGATCTCGGTTACGCCGGCGATATCGGCTGCCGCGAGCACCAGCGGATTGAGTTCACCACTCGGCGTTGGCACCACCATGACGATACGCGGCACACCTGCGACCTTCGCCGGCACGGCGTTCATCAGCACGGAACTTGGATACGACGCCTGCCCGCCCGGCACGTAGAGACCAACGGACTCGACCGCCGTCCAACGATGACCGAGTTCAACCCCTTGATCGTCGCGATAGCGATCATCGCTCGGCAATTGACGCTGATGGTGTGAAACGATGCGGTCGCGGGCAAAGCGCAACGCGTCCAGCGTTTCCGCCGAACATTGCGCAACGGCACGTTTAACGTCGTCGGCGGTGATGGCAATGCCAAGTTTTCTGAGATCGGCACGGTCGAATTCTGCCGAGAAATCAATGAGAGCGTCATCGCCCCTGGCACGCACTTCAGCGATGATTTTGGCAACCGCCAGATCGACGTCGGCTGAAACTTCGCGCTTCTGTCCGAGCAAGGTCGCGAAGTCGGCAGCAAACGAATGATCCCGACTATGGAGCCGCGTCGGCATTACGTTGTCTCCTCGGCGCACGGCACCCAACTAAGGTTTTGAATTCTGGCCTTCGTCGTCGGTGGTCTGATTTTCGGCCGCAGGATGCGCCGGCGATCGTTTGGCGGACCAAGCCGCACCGAGATCTTTCATTTCCGCTTCCAGACACTCGACCGTCAGGCGAATGGCGGCGCCGCCTGAAAATGTCAACGTGACATCACCGTCCGGTGAGTTGACGTCACTCGACGGCGTGAACGTGACGGCGAGGAGCGACAGTGTTGCGCGCTTATCGTTGGGATCGAACCCCTGGATTTTTGCTGCCAGAACGCGTTCAACCCGCAGCGCCGTTCGCCGCCGCTCAAGGCCGCTCTTGGCGTTGGCTGCCGATTGACTGTCGATCGCCTTGACCCAATCGAAACGATTGCTCAGCGCCACAAAGCGCTTCTCTCGCGACAGATACGTCATATCGGCGACGCGCAGAACCGCATCTTGCAAATGAGCCGAGATCACGTGCAGGTCGTCGGCGTCGAGCGCGATGAGCTTCAAGTCGGGCATCGGAGGATGATGATCTCAAGTTGGCCGGGTAACAGGGTAAGTTTCCGGAAAAAGGTGCTCAGTGATAGCGAGGGACGTCACCGCACGCAACACGGCCGGCAGCTCAATGGGTGGAATCAAAAACGTCCGATAGCCGAGCCCGGTGTTGAAGGTTGCGGGCATGCCCGGCCTGAAGATGCGGCTTGGCACATATCCGCCAGATCGCAAGGCCAACGAACAGCCCAGCCACGAACGCCAGCGCTACAGACCACCAAAGCCATTTGGCATCGGGGGCTGGCGTCGCTTGCACATGGTGAATAAAAATTCGCGCGTAGAATACGGCCGTGAGGCCAGCGATCCCGATGGTGAACGCGGTGCAGACGCGACACCGTCGCATTGATTGTTCATCGGTCAGCGATCCATCGCCAGCCGCTGCGATTTTTGCGCCAAGCCGTCCGGCAAATTTTCCAGCAACGCGCCAGTAGACGTAGGCTGCGGCTGTCCCCATCGCGATCAGTGTCACAGCGGAGCGAGCGTCGGCTTGATCATCTAAAAACCAATAGCCGGCAAGCGCGATGGCCCAACCCGCGGCGACAAAATACGGCAGTCCACGCACCCTGCGCGCTTCCGACAGCGCAATTGCGAAGCCCGCTCCTGGCAGCGCGAACGCGGTCACGGAGTTGATGATATCAAAGAGCGCCAGCATTCCGCTCTCGGTTGCGACGGTCGCCCTCAATGGTAGTCCAGCGATCAGCGCGATTGCGCTGGCTGCGATCACAGCGAGACCCAATCCGACTAAGATTGCCCAATCCGAGTGCCGCACGCCGCTTGTCCTATCATTCTGCGTTGCGATCGATTGCGGCCGCGTAGCAAGTGCAGTTGGCGCGGCGAGCGATTGCGTCAGTGGCTTGCAATGCGCTCGATCTGCGCGCCGCACCGCGACAGTTTCTGTTCGAGTTGTTCGAAACCGCGATCGAGATGGTAGACGCGATTGATCGTCGTCGTGCCCTCTGCCATCAGTCCGGCGATGACCAGCGAAACGGACGCGCGCAGATCCGTCGCCATCACCGGCGCGCCGGTCAACGATTGAACACCTTTGACGGTCGCGGTATCGCCATGGAGCTGGATATCGGCGCCGAGGCGGGCGAGCTCCTGCACGTGCATAAAGCGATTTTCGAAAATCGTTTCGCGGATGACACTGGTGCCACCGGCGCGCGTCAGCAGCGCCATCAACTGCGCTTGCAGATCGGTTGGAAATCCGGGGAAAGGCTGCGTCTCCACCGAAATTGGCAAAATGCCGCCGCTGGTCCGCGTCACACGAATGCCGGTGCCGAGGTCCTCGACGCGCGTGCCGGTTTGGGCCAGCACCTCAAGGGCGTGCTTCACGTGGATGGACCTCGCCCCTTCCAGCGTGACATCGCCGCCAGTGGCAGCAACAGCCATGGCAAAGGTGCCTGTTTCAATACGATCCGGCACAACCGTGTGGACCGCGCCTTCCATGCGATCGCGCCCTTGTATCCGCAGCACCGACGTGCCGATCCCTTCGATCTTCGATCCCATCTTGACGAGGCATTCGGCGACGTCGCCAATTTCGGGTTCGCGTGCCGCGTTCTCAATGAGGGTTTCGCCCTTGGCAAGCACGGCGGCCAGCAGCACATTGTGCGTTGCGCCGACCGAGACTTTCGGGAACACGATGTGCGCGCCGTGCAGTCCCCGTGGCGCCCTGGCAACGACATAGCCCGCTTCGATGTCAATTTCGGCGCCGAGCTGTTTCAAACCGGCCAGATGTAAATCGACCGGCCGCGTGCCGATGGCGCACCCGCCGGGCAAAGACACCTTCGCCTGCCGCATGCGCGCGATCAGCGGACCGAGCACCCAGAAACTTGCTCGCATCCGCGACACAAGTTCATAGGGCGCGGTGGTATCGACGATATCGCGCGCCGTCAGATGAAAGGTGTCGCCGAGATGCGTCGACGATCCCGGCCGCTTTCCGTCGACGGCCAGATCGACGCCATGATTTCGGAGGATGCGAACCAGCAGGTTGACATCCGCCAGGTTCGGTACGTTTTTCAGGGTCAGCCGGTCTTCGGTGAGCAGGCTGGCAATGAGCAGCGGAAGCGCGGCGTTCTTCGCGCCCGAGATTTGGATAGATCCGATGAGCGGCGTCCCGCCGGTAATTTGAATGCGATCCATCGGAAACTGCTAACCCTTTTCGAACGAACCCGCGACGCCGATCTGACGGACACCTGAGCGTGGTGATGAGCGCCGGCGGCTCTTGCGAGCAGCTCAGCGTATGCAACCGCTTGCTTAGGCGGTGATGGGCGCGTCCGGCAAGTGGTTGTGGCGGCCAAGGTCGGTTGAAATGCATCGGGTGCGGTCGTCTCGGCACTGCGGAGCGGGAAGATCGTGCACCCCAAGCACACTAGACCGCGAAATCAATCGACGCCTTTCGTCGATTTCCTGATGCGCCGCAAAAAGCCACGCCGCTTAGGGCTTGTGTCGCTTAGAGGCTTTCCGGCGTTTTAAGTTGGCCCGCAGTTCGTCGGCCAGGCGGGTCGCGCGAACGGCTTGACGATCCAGGACCGCCGCCGAATGGGCTTGTGCGCTACGCACTGAGGCAGGCGGCGAAACCGGTTGACTGTCGGAGCCGGACCCGGGTTTCCCGTGATACTGGTCGTCGTCGGCCAAAAGAAAGCCACCTCGATCACGTCGCCGTGTCGAAAACACGCGGCGACGTGTCGAATACTACGATGTGGGTGTCGGCTCAACCCGAGCCGTTCGCGATTCCACCGTCCGGGGCGACGGCGGCGTTGTCGGCCTTGCAACTTGCCGACCGGCAAGGCTTATGGCAGTGTCCGCGCGCTTCGCCAGTTTGGTAAAAAACGACGGGGCCAGTCCAGTCGCACGGACCGCCATTGCCAAGGCCTTTTCGACGGACCCCGAACAGCGAATCGGGGTCGTAAAACACCTGATTGCTGCCGTAGCTCAGTGGTAGAGCACTCCCTTGGTAAGGGAGAGGTCGAGAGTTCAATCCCCTCCGGCAGCACCAGATTTTCGCGATTCACATCAAGCGCTTGGGACGTTTTGGCGGCTAGCACTCGCGCGTATCGAAAGCGCTCGGGGTAGCAGCCGGGGGTAGCGGAACGTGCTTAGGTGGGACCACGAGGTCGTTCGTCGTCGTTGCCAATTCCACGCATATCTTGCGCTATAAGTAAGGCCTCAAGCAAATCCCGCTCGAGGATCAATCACTGGCCACCACGTCGACGTCTGGTACGCGGCCAACGTCATCGGCGGGCCAAGCGGCTTCCTCCTGAAGGCCAACGGCTATGAAGATTTCGGCCGCGCCTTTCGGCAAAAATTCGTGTCCGAGATCAGCGCACTCGATTGAGCCATCGAAACGCTCATGGGCGCCGTGTGCCAAGCCTTTTTTCTGCCAGCGACACACCCGCAGACAAAAAGAACGACTTCCAAATAGCGGGGCGATGCGCTAAGTTTCCATGCAAATTGGAAACTTTGTTTCACGTCGGGGTGGATGGAACGCGCCAGCACAATCTTGATTGTTGCAAACTATTCCGAACCGAACTGGTCAGGTCTCACCGACCTGCTTGCGGAACGGCACGGCTATCGCGTGCTCGCCGCCGATACCGAAAGCGAAGCGCTGCAACTGGCGCACGATGTCCACATCGACTTGGCGATTAGCGAAGAAAGCAACAAAGGCGTCGACGGCTGCAGTTTTCTCGCCGGGCTGCGGGTATCGCACCCGGACGTGATGCGCGTGCTGGTGCTTGCCAAGGGATCGGAGCCGGGGCGAAAAGCCGTCGAGGAGGCATCGGTCTATCAGTATCTCCGCAAGCCGCTCGATGTGGAGCAAGCAGTGCTCGTCGTGAAACGCGGACTTGAAACGCGTGAGTTGGCCCGCCGCCACCGTCTGATTTCGCGCGAATTTAAAATGAGCGATGAAAGTGTCGGGTTCACAGCCCCGCACCACTTCGGCTTTCAGACGCAGAGCCAGCGCTTTGAAAAACTCGTCTACGTCAGTGAGCGGATGTCGACACTTTGCGACCTAGCCAAGACGGCGGCCAGAACCGAACTGCCCATCCTGATCCAGGGCGAAACGGGTACGGGCAAAGAGTTACTTGCCCGCGCTATTCATTACAATTCGCAGCGTAAATCGAGCCCGCTGCTCGTGCAGAATTGCGGCGGAATGAATGACGAGTTGCTTCAATCGGAACTGTTTGGACACAAGCGTGGCGCGTTTACCGGTGCCGTCTCCGATCGGCTGGGATTGTTCCGCGCCGGCGACGGTGGAACGGTGTTTCTCGACGAAATTTCTGACGTGTCACGCTCGTTCCAGGTGTCGCTGCTGCGGTTTCTTCAGGAAGGCGAGGTCAAGCCGCTTGGCGCCGACAAAACTGTGCAAGCGAATGTCCGTATCATTGCGGCCTCCAATCGACCATTGACGCAGCTCGTGGCGAAGGGTGAATTCCGCCGCGATCTTTATTATCGATTAAAAGGTTTTGAATTTGAGGTTCCGCCGCTACGCGACCGGGTTGAAGACATCGCCGCATTGGCTGAGTTTTTTGCGGCAAAGCACAGCGAAGCAACGGCTCGAAAAATTCTCGGCCTTTCGGCAAGTCTGATCGAGAAGCTGACCCACTACGAGTTCCCAGGCAACATTCGCGAACTAGAAAACGAAATCCGCCGCCTCGTTGTATTGACGTCGGACGGCGAGTATTTGACGACGCGGCACTTGTCTCCCAATGTGCTGGCAGCCACTCAACGCCGCCCCGCCGCGTTGCAAAACGGCTTTGCGCCGAGCAGCGGAACACTGAAAGATCAAGTCGAGAGCCTGGAGCGGCATCTGGTGCAAAGCACCCTACAAAAACATCGCTGGAACCAGAGTAAAGCCGCCGATGCCCTCGGCCTATCTCGTGTCGGTCTCGCCAATAAAATTCGCCGCTATGGCCTGGCCGAGGAAGGTGCAACATGACCGCCGATGATCCGAGCGACGATCCTGTGAGCACCAACGCCGTCGTACCGTTTCCATTTTCGCGCGTTCAGCCCGCCCGAACGTCAGATGACGGTGAACCCGCTCGCTACGGCGCAATCGCCGTCGCACTTAAAATCCCGCACGATCAAACGACGGGCCATTGGTGCAGCCGCTGCGCTAAAATCTGGTATGGCTATCTGCTCGAAGTCGCGTGCCCGCAATGCGGCAATCGCCACGGCTGACCGACCGATTTCCGAACCGCACGCTCTCCATCAAAACTGCAAACTGTCTTCGCCGCGGCAAAGATACTTTGCAGGTGCGCGCCAGTGATCGCAGTTACAAATTGCGCCGCAACAATTGGTCAACACTCTGATCTAGATCACTATTAAAAATTTTTTCGGAGTTGGCTCGTCCCTTGCTGATGAACCTCCTGAGAAGCGCATCGAACAGCTTCACGGTGGTTCAGGGAGAAGACCAATGGCCAATCTTTTGTGGCTCCAGGGCGGAGCATGTTCCGGCAATACGATGTCATTCCTCAACGCCGAGGAGCCGAGCGCATGTGATCTCGTCACGGATTTCGGGATCAACGTGCTGTGGCACCCATCGCTTGGCATGGAGCTCGGTGAAAACCTGCAGCGCATGTTGCGCGGCGTCGTGAACGGCGAAATTCCACTCGATATTTTTGTGTTCGAAGGCTCGGTCGTGAACGCGCCGAACGGCACTGGCGAGTGGAATCGTTTTGCCGGCCGGGCGATGAAGGATTGGGTCCGTGAGTTGTGCAACGTGGCGACATTCACGGTCGCCGTTGGCGACTGCGCGACGTGGGGCGGCATTCCAGCGACTGCGCCAAACCCTTCAGAAAGCGTCGGCTTGCAATTTTTGAAGCGGGGCCACGGCGGCTTCCTCGGTAAGGACTACACGTCGAAAGCCGGTCTTCCCGTCATCAACATTCCAGGCTGCCCGGCGCATCCCGATTGGATCACGCAGATCGTGGTCGCTGTTGCAACGGGCCGTGGTGGCGATCTTTCGCTCGATGAATTCGGCCGGCCTAAAACATTCTTCTCAAGCTTCACGCAGACCGGCTGCACGCGCAACATGCACTTTGCCTACAAGGTCTCGGCGACAGAGTTTGGTCAGCGCAAGGGCTGCCTGTTTTACGATCTTGGTTGCCGCGGACCGATGACCCATTCGCCTTGCAACCGCATTCTTTGGAACCGCCAGTCGTCCAAGACCCGCGCCGGCATGCCGTGCATGGGCTGCACGGAGCCCGAATTCCCGTTCTACGATTTGGCACCCGGCACCGTCTTCAAGACGCAGACCATGATGGGCGTACCCAAAGACATGCCGACGGGTGTCGACAAGACTGGTTACGTCAAACTCACCGCCGCCGCCAAGGCTGCGTCGCCCAAGTGGGCCGAAGAAGACATCTTCGTGGTCTGACGCCGCACTCTAAAAAGCCGTTCAAAACACCTTCTCTGGGAGAGAATCCTCCAATGTCATCTGCTGTACAAACACTCGATATTTCACCGGTTGGGCGCGTCGAAGGCGATCTTGATGTCCGCGTCGATATTCAAGACGGCGTCGTCGTCAACGCCTGGACCAACGCCGAACTGTTCCGCGGCTTCGAAGTCATTTTGCGCGATAAAGATCCGCAGGCCGGCCTCGTCGTCACACCGCGTGCGTGCGGCATCTGCGGCGCGTCGCATTTGACATGCGCGGCATGGGCTCTCGATACAGCCTGGAAAGCGGAAGTGCCGCGCAACGCTATTCTCGCCCGGAATCTTGGGCAGATTGTGGAATCGATCCAGAGCTTGCCGCGCCATCACTACGGTCTGTTCATGATCGACTACACCAACAAGAACTACGCCAAGTCCAAATACTATGAAGAAGCCGTCAAGCGTTGGGCACCGTTCACCGGCAAAAACTATGAGATCGGCGTCACGATTTCCGGTCGTCCCGTTGAAATCTACGCGCTGCTCGGAGGCCAGTGGCCGCATTCGAGTTTCATGGTTCCGGGCGGCGTCATGTGTGCGCCGACACTGACCGACGTGACACGCGCCTGGTCGATCCTCGAACATTTCCGCCGCAACTGGATGGAAAACATCTGGCTCGGCTGCACGCTCGAGCGCTATGAGCAAATTCGCTCCTACGACGATTTTATGGTGTGGCTGGACGAACGCCCCGAACATGCCAATTCAGACCTCGGCATGTTCTGGCGCATGTCGATGGACATCGGCCTGGAAAAATACGGCGGCGGCCACAAGAAGTATATTTCGTGGGGCTACCTGCCGCATGAAGATAAGTACAACAAGCCGACCATCGAAAGCCGCAACGCGTCCGTCATCATGAAGAGCGGTGTGTTCGACGGCGCGACCGGCTCGCACAAGCTAATGGAACAGCAGTTCACCCGCGAAGACATGAAGCATGCCTGGTATGACGAGCCGCAGGCGGTGCATCCGTTTGATCGCACAACCAAGCCGGTCCAAAAGAACACCATCGACCACAGTGGCAAGTATTCGTGGTCGACAGCGGTGTTGCATGCGGACGATGGCCGTCTCGAAGCCGGGCCGTTGTCGCGCCAGTTGATCGCCGGCGGCAAACACGGTGAGAGCTGGCAGCATTACGACCCACTGGTGCTCGACATGTATAACAAGCTTGGCGGCGCCAGTGTTATGCTTCGCCACTTCGCCCGCATGCATGAAGGGGTCAAATTGTATCGCGAATCCGAGCGCATTCTGCGCGAGTTCAAACTCAAGGATCAGTGGTACATCAAGCCAACTGAGAAAGATGGCCGCGGCTGGGGCGCAACCGAAGCCATTCGCGGCGCGCTTTGCCATTGGATCGAGATCCAGGGCGGCAAGATCAAAAATTACCAGATCATCTCTCCAACCACTTGGAACGTCGGCCCGAGAACGACTGACGGCGCCCGTGGACCGATCGAAGAAGCATTGATCGGCATCCCGATTGCCGATCCGCACGATCCGGTTGAGGTTGGCCACGTTTGCCGCTCGTATGACTCATGCCTCGTATGTACGGTTCATGCCTACGACGCCAAAACAGGCGAGCAGCTCGCTCACTTCAGGACCGCCTAAGGCTTCGCTTCGTTTTGTTGCGCCGGCCATTCGCGAGATAATCGGGATGGCCGGCACAGGAAAAGTGCGGCGGCCAATAATGAGGTGCGGACATGAGCGCGAACGGTAAGGATGAGGCTGTTCTGAAAGTCATCGCCGACATGATGGCAGCCGGCCTCGTGACACAAACAGAACCGTTCCCTGAAACGGACAAAGAATTTGGCGCGATCCTCGTCGAGCTCCGTCAATTAAAGCCGGACGATTTGAAATCAAAGCTCGTGATTAGCGGCTTCGTCGATCATCCCTATGGGGCCGATCAGCAGCGGTGCCTGGAATGCATGTACTATCTGGTGCATCGCAGATGGTGTGACCTGCCGGAACTCGCGGTGCCGGTTGAGCCGCACTGGTGGTGCCGTCTTTGGAGAATTTGACGAAGCTCTGCCAATGACGACCGTCGAGGTGCAGCGTGACAAATGACATCAAAGCCAGCGACGATGTAACCCGCGCGCAGATCAAAGTCCTGTTAGCGTCGGGGTTCAAGACCGAGGTCTTTCCACGCGCTGACACCCACGACGACGTGCAGCGGATTATCGGCCAACTGCGCGACAGCGACGGCAGCCTCACCGCGCGTTTGGTGATCGGCGGTTTCACCGATCACCCGATCGAACACGGAGGTCTCGAGCAACCGTGCGAGACGTGCATGTATTATCTCGTGCATCGTAGATACTGCGAGCTTCCCGAACTCGATTGTCCGGTTGAGCCGGAATGGTCTTGTCGTCTGTGGCGGATATAATGGCGCGACCTATGTTGAGTTCTTGCATCCGCGATCGCATCGAAAGTTTGCGTCGATGATTGCCGTGATCGGGTGTGGAAACGCCAATAGAACCGATGACGCAGCCGGTCTCGAGGTCATTCGAATGTTGCGCGCAAGCGCGACGATCTGCGCGCGACCCGATGTCAAACTTCTCGATGCGGGTACCGATGGCATGGCCGTTATGTTCGCCGCGCGCGGATGCACGTCGTTGATTGTCATCGATTGCTGCACAACCGGCGCCGAGCCAGGCAGCACCTTTGAAGTCCCCGGCGCCGAACTTGCAAGCCCGCACCAGCCGTCGCTCAACTTGCACGATTTCCGCTGGGATCACGCGATCTATGCCGGTCGCCAGATTTATCGCGATGACTTTCCAACGGACGTGACGGCCTACTTGATTGAGGGCGAAAGCACGGCTCTAGGCTGCGGATTAACAGTCCTCATCGAGGGCGCAGCGCAAAAAACTGTCGGAATGATCGAGGCAAAAATTGCGAGCATGCCCGTCATCGTCGCCTACGCTGGCACATCACCATGATCGCTGCACCATGAATGATCCATGCCTCCTCAGTATCCGGCGTGGCACGCTGTATTTCGCCCGTGATGTATACGAACGCTATTTCAAAGGTCTCGACAATGTTGTGCTGCTGCGCGACGGCACGGATCTGATCGTGCTGCCAGTGCGCAATCCGTCAGCGGGCGGCTACGTGATCAAACTGAAAAACGCCGCTGGTGATCGCGCCGTTCAGGCCGCAGATTTTTTTCGCGAGAATAACGTCGAAGATCATATCGAGATGACACTTCCAGCGCAGTGGAGCGATGACCGCGCTGCTCTCGTCACGCCCGGCGTATTTGAATGACAACTAAGTTTGCATTATGTAATTTCTATAGACGACAGTCTGACAATTTGCTTATCTAAAAGCCAACGAGGTGAGCCACCCTTAAGAGGTGGCAACCAAGGGGAGGTTGGTCGCGTGGCTGTTGGAGTCGATGAGCAAGTGCGCGCGGCGTTGTCAGCCGCCGACGCCGATGCAGCGAGCCCGCAAGATCGTGCGGAGATGCTGATGGAGATCGCCATCGGCCTCCAAATAAAGCCCAAGTCCATCGACGAACTGCGCGCCGCTATCGAGCTTTATGATCGTGCGCTCGAAATCTGTCCCGGCACTCACGCGCTTCTGAAAGCGCGCATCAATGCCCGCAAGGCAACCGCACTCCAGGCTTTGCCGGAAACAGGGACAGCGTCACTTGAGGCCGCGCGTGATGCGATGACCGAGGCCATGCCGGTCATCCGTGCACACGGCGAAGCCGAAGAGCTTGCAGAAGCGGAGATGAATTTCGGACTGATCCTGCAGAATTTAGCCGGCGATCATAAGGCGCGCATCACCGACGCAATCGCCGCTTATCAACGATCGCTTCGCACGTTCGACCGCATCAAATATCCAGCTGAGTTCGCGATCCTGCAAAATAATCTGGCGACGGCTTTTCTCTCGATACCCTTCACGGACGAGCGCTCCAAGATGCGCGAAGCTCTTGCGGTTCAGGCGTTCGAAGAAGGGCTGAAGGTCGTCACCTTGATCGACAACCCGTCTGAATACGCAATGCTCCAGAACAATCTCGGAAATGCGCTCCAGTATGCGTCGTCTAGCCATGTCGTTGAAAACAATCTGCGTGCACTCGAAGCCTATGACGAAGCTTTGAAGGTCCGGTCGCGCGAAACCATGCCGTTGGAATACGCAAATACGATCGCCAACAAAGCCAACTGCCTTTGGAATTTGCCAGACGACGTCAGCGACCCTGCGTCTGGAAATCGCCGCAATCTCAGCCTCGCGCGCCAACATTATTGCGATGCACGCGCACTATTCAATGCCGCTGGAGAAATGGAAAAAGCGCGCATTATTGGCCAAGCCATCGATCAAATCGAACGCGAGACACTTTCCTTGACGCCGGCGAACGGCCACGCGGCTACCGCCTGAGGTGAGCGCCAGGACGATCAGCAGAACCGCCACACGCAAAACCGAAAATATCAACGGGAGACTTCAAACAATGATCGGCAACTTGCCACTTGAGACAGCTGGCCTTGCGCTAGCCGCCGGCGTTCTCGCGTCACTCGCTGGCGGCGCTATCGGTGGCGTCGTGACAGGTGGCAAGGCGCTCGGCGTCGAACTCGCGGCGTTCATGGGCTCTTTCTACGGGCAAGTGGCTGGCTCCGCCGGCGTGTTGCTTGGCCTGATTGCATCCGCTTTCATCAACTGAGGCTCGACAATGATTGAAATGGTAAAAAATTCGATCGGACTTTTTCTGCGCGGCAAACTCTTTGCAGAACCCGGAAAAGCCTACACGCAGTTGGCGATCGGAATTTTTCTCACCGTCGCGGTCTTCCTCGCGACACTGCACTTTGCAGGTTTGCCGCACTGGTTCGCGGCGACGATCGCAGGCTTCATTGGCGGGTCCATCCAGCCCTACCTATTCCGCAACCTGCGTTACCGCTGAGGCTATCGTGTCCGTCATCGAAACAAGTTCGAGTGTTCGCAACGACGTCGCCCATCTCGCGGGCGATATCGAGCGTCTCGAAATGATTTTCGAGAATTGGGATGAAACACCGCGCGGCGCGGTAAAGGCTTACGGTTTGGCGATTGAAGCGCTCAATGGCGAGGCACTTCGGCGGCTCGTTGGCGCCTTGAAACGCGATCCGGCAGCGCTCGCAGCCATGAAGTCGGCGGTCACGGATGAGGTTGTGTATGCGGTCCTGCGCCGGCACGGCATCATCAAGCCAAGCCTGACCGAACGCGTTGAAGCCGCGCTTGAAAGTATCCGCCCGATGCTGGCGTCGCACGGCGGCGATGTCGAACTGGTTTCGATCGCGCCGCCAACCATCGAAGTCAGATTTACAGGCGCGTGTGATGGCTGCCCGGCATCTCAACTGACGTTTCATGCCGGTGTAAAAAAGGCTGTCGAGGACGCGTGTCCTGAGATCACCGAAATCCTTCAGGTCAAAGGCACGGGCCCGACATCCAGCGACGGCGAAAGCGTTCGCTTTGTCAGTCCTTTTGCCCTGGGCGCTGGCGGAAAATGGCACCTCGCGGCAAAACTTCAAGACATCCCGGACGGCGGCATCAAAGCCGACATTGTGGACGGTGAGAAGATTCTGCTGTCGCGTCGCGGATCACTCGTGACCTGTTTTCAGAATGCCTGCGCGCACCTTGGTCTTGCCCTCGACGACGGCGACGTCGACGCAGGCATTATCACCTGCCCCTATCATGGATTTCGATACGATCTGGCAAGCGGCGAGTGTTTGACGGCGCCAGCCGTTCAACTGCAACCGCACGCGGTTCGCGTCATCGGCAACCGCGTAGAAGTGAGGTTGCAAAAATAATCATGCGCGTCTCACTCAGCCCGAAACGCAAGGTCCTTCCAAGCGATGATGCGCTGAGTGGTCCAGCCGTATTGGAGACGTCCGGCGCGCGCGTCATCCTCGGGCAGAAAGCTGCCGCTGATGGACTCGCCGATCCGATTCGTCCCGCAACAGATTCGCTGTTTGGTCCTCGTGGCGCGACGTTGAGCAGCGCTCACGGTCCGCTGTTTGTCTGCGATACCGGCCATCATCGGCTGTTGATCTGGAAGACCGCACCAACGCGCGACAGCACCCCCGCGGATTTCGTCATCGGCCAGCCAGACTTCAATTCCGAAGGCCGAAACGCCAAGTCTGACGTCGGTGCCGCGACCTTAAATGTACCGACCGGCGTCGCTGCGGTGGATGGGATCTTGGCGGTCGCTGATGCGTGGAACCATCGCGTGCTCATTTGGCATGGATATCCAACTCACTCCAATCAGCCCGCTGATGTCGTATTGGGCCAAGCAGATTTCAAATCCGGGCTCGCCAATCGCGGCTCGCAGATTGCTTCAGCGGAAAGTCTCAACTGGTGCTACGGGGTCGCCATTGAAAATGGAGCACTCTATGTTGCCGATACCGGCAACCGGCGCGTGCTCAAATGGAATTCCGTGCCCGTCGCCAACGGAGTACCTGCCGACTTGGTGCTTGGCGAAAACGATTTCGTCACCCGCGATGAGAATGCGGGCCGATCGCCTGATGCAACCGGCATGCGCTGGCCGCACGGCATCGTCGTCCATAACCATCGCCTAATGGTCGCCGATGCTGGAAATAATCGGATCATGGTGTGGGATCAGATACCAACGGCCAACGGTGAACCTTGCACATTCGTTTTAGGGCAACGCGATTGCAGCGGGGTCGACCACAATCAAGTGGCGTACTACCCGACACCGGCATCGCTTAATATGCCCTATGGCTTGGCGGTGCTGAAAAACCGGCTGATCGCTGCGGATACGGCGAATTGCCGTCTCGTTGCGTATGATCTCGACGCGCTCGCCATGAATGCGCGAGCGTGCGGCCTCGCTGGACAGCAGACGTTTCAGGACAAGGGCGAAAACGGCTGGGGCCTCGCAGGGCGCGGAACGCTGTGCTGGCCGTATGGCGTTGCCGCGTCCGGCACGACCGTCGTGGTGGCTGACAGCGGCAACAACCGCGTGCTGCTGTGGGAAGGTGCGCCATGACCATCGTGGCACGCGCCCACCTTATCGAGACCTCGCCCGCAGTCGAAATCCGCGTCCGTGGACGCGTGCAGGGCGTGGGCTTTCGCCCGATGGTTTGGCGGCATGCACGTGATCTCGGACTGAACGGCGTTGTGCTCAACGATGCTGACGGCCTACTGATCCGCGCTCAAGGCACGGCCGCTGCGATCCGCACTCTCATTGCGCGCATGGAGGATCACGCTCCGCCGCTCGCGCATGTGGACGCCATCGAAATCAAACCCTATGACGGCGCGCTGCCGTTGACGTTTGAGATTCAAGAAAGTGCTCTTGGCAAAGCGAACACTGAAATCGCACCGGACGCCGCGCTGTGCGACGACTGCGCAAATGACATCTTCGATCCGTTTTCGCGACGCTATCGCTATCCATTTACGACTTGCACAAACTGCGGACCTCGCCTGACGGTTGTCTCGAAGCTTCCCTACGATCGCACCTCGACAAGCATGGCCGCATTCGATCTGTGTGCCGAGTGCGCCGCCGAATACAACGACCCCGCTAACCGGCGCTTCCACGCAGAGACAACCGCCTGCCACGTCTGCGGACCCAAAGCGCGCTTGATCCGGTTCGACGGTGCGGCGTTCAGCTATGAACAGTCTTCGATGCTGGACGACGTCGACGGCGCCATGGGATTGATCCAGAAAGGCGAAATCGTCGCGATCAAGGGCCTTGGCGGGTTCCATTTAACGTGTGACGCCACACGGCCCGATACCGTAGCACGCTTGCGCGCCTTGAAGCAGCGCGACAGCAAACCGTTTGCGCTGATGGCCCGCGACCTCGATATCATTCGCCAGTTTTGCAGCATGTCCGGCGACGAAATGCGGTCACTGACCAGCCCGGCCGGACCGATCGTGTTGCTCAAGGCCGACGGCCCTCAGCGTTTGCCCGAACATATCGCGCCAGGCCTGAATATGCTCGGCTTCATGCTGCCCACAACGCCCATGCATGCGATGCTGCTGCGGCGTATGAAACGTCCTGTCGTGATGACCTCGGGTAATGTTTCAAGCGCGCCGCAAGTCATCTCCGAGCCAGAAGCGAGGGCGCAACTCGCATCCATTGCACCGTATGCCCTGGTGCATGATCGCGACATTCTCAATCGCGTCGACGACTCCGTTGTCCGATTTGCCGCCGGATCGATGCGCGTTCTGCGCCGTGCGCGCGGCTATGCACCGGCCTCGATCAGGTTACCCAAAGGCTTCGAGAACGCGCCAGAGATTTTCGCGATGGGCGGCGATCTTAAATCGACATTCTGCATTACAAAGGCAGGCTCGGCCGTTCTCTCGCAACACATCGGCGATCTCGACGACGTCCGGACCTTCGCCGACTTCGAGCACACGATAAAGCTCTATCAAGACTTGTTTGAAGCTTCGCCGGATCTTGTCGTCGCCGACAGTCATCCCGGGTATCGCAGCTCAACCTTTGCTGCAAAGCTTGCGACTGAGCTTAAAGCGCCGCTGTGCCAGGTGCAGCATCACCATGCCCATCTTGCGAGTTGCCTTGCGGAAAATCACCGCGAACTCGGCGCACCTCCTGTTCTGGGCATGGTTCTCGATGGGCTTGGATACGGTCAGCACGGAGAGATTTGGGGCGGCGAATTCTTGCTCGCCGACTATCGGCAATTTGAGAGGGTCGGAACATTCAAGCCCGTTGCCATGCTCGGTGGCGATCGCGCGTCGATCGAACCTTGGCGCAATCTCTATGCTCACCTGATGGCCGAAATCGGCTGGGCGAATTTTGAAGTCAACTTTGCTGAGCTCGACCTCTTTCGGCACCTCGCAGCAAAGCCCCGAAAAATCCTCGATGCCATGCTGCGAGATCACATCAACGCGCCATTGGCATCCTCCTGCGGGCGCTTGTTCGATGCCGCTGCAGCGGCAATGGGGGTATGTTTCGAGGCACAAGGTTATGAAGGCGAAGCAGCGTCCCGGCTTGAAGCCATCATTGACGAGGATGCGTTGCACTGCGCCGACGGCTCGCTGGACTACCCATTCTCGATACCGCGCCTCAAAGGAACCAACCTGCCGTACATCGAACCGGTTGGTGTTTGGAATGCCATTCTCGGCGACCTGATACTCAACACTGCTCCGGGAGTCATGTCGGCGCGCTTCCATCGTGGGCTTGCTCGAGCGATTTGCGCTTTGACCACGAAGCTCGCCCACCGCGACAGTGAAGAAGGTCCGCGCTTCGACACGGTCGCGTTATCTGGTGGATGTTTTCATAACCGCGTCCTGCTTGAGCAGGTCATCGAGCGACTTGAGACCGACGGCTTCACCGTCCTCAGCCACACCAACGTTCCAGCGGGTGACGGCGGGTTGGCACTCGGTCAAGTCGCTATCGCCGCCGCACAGCTACTCAGCAAAAACCAGAACACGACCATTGGAGGGCCTGCCCCATGTGCCTCGGTATTCCCGGACGCATAGTCAAAATCGACGATGTTGCCAAAAAACTGGCGACCGTCGACGTCAGCGGCATCAAGCGGCAGGTCAACATCGCGTGCATCGTGTCCGATGATCATCCTGTCGCGTCGTGTGTCGGCGACTGGGTGTTGGTCCACGTCGGTTTTGCGATGAGCCGCATCGATGAAGCGGAAGTCGCCCAAACGATGAAAATCCTGACCGAACTTGGCGAAGCGCAAGCCGAAATGGAAGCAATGCGACTTTCTGGAACACGATAGGACAGAGGTTATGGGCAACGAAAACCTACTTTCTGGCCTCTATCCGTTTCTCCACGGTAAGGCTCAGGACCCGTTCAAACTTGACGCAGCACTTTTGACATCCGTCGAGATGAAATCGCGAGAAAGCCGCGAGACGAACGAGGCCTTTTTCAGCGACTGCGCGCCAACACTCGTTGCAGCGGCAAAAACAGTGGCCGATGTCTATCGGAACAATGGGCGGCTGTTCTCGATGGGCAATGGTGGATCGAGTTGCGACGCATCTCACGTCGCCGTCGAGTTTGTGCATCCGGTAACCGCGGGGCGACCGGCGCTCGCCGCAACCAATCTGCTGGCCGACATGGCGATGATCTCGGCCGTCGGCAATGATATCGGCTTCGAACACGTGTTCGTCCGCCAGATCATCGCGCAAGGACGCTCTGGCGACGGATTGATTGGCATTTCGACTAGCGGCAATTCCGCGAACCTCATCTCAGCGTTCGTGAAGGCCAAGGAGATGGGCATCGTCACGATCGGCTTAGCCGGTGGCGACGGCGGCCGCATGAAATCATGCGGCGCGATTGATCACTGTCTCGTCGTTCCGTCGCAATCGATCCATCGCACGCAGGAATGCCACGTCGTCGCCTATCATATTCTCTGGGATCTGGTGCACACGCTGCTGGCCGACGATCGCGGCTCGGCGGCGCGCAAAGGAGCGGCCGCATGAAATACGTTGATGAATTTCGCGATGCCGCAAAAGCTAAATCACTGATCCATGAGATCGAGCTGCTGGCGAAATCCATTCCCATCGCCAGGGAGCGTCCGATTGCGATCATGGAAGTCTGCGGCGGGCATACGCACTCAATTTTCCGCTATGGCCTCGAAGGCATGCTGCCGAAAGAGATCGAACTCGTGCATGGGCCTGGCTGTCCGGTTTGTGTGCTGCCGATGGGCCGCGTCGATGACTGCATCGCCATTGCTGAGCGGCCCAACGTGATCTTCACGACGTTCGGCGACGCCATGCGTGTTCCGGGATCAAAAAAAAGTTTGCTACAAGCGAAAGCCGACGGCGCGGACGTGCGCATGGTCTACTCGCCGATGGACGCCCTCGCGCTTGCCAAAAAGAACCCAGATCGCGAAGTCGTGTTCTTCGGCATTGGCTTCGAAACGACGATTCCTTCAACGGCACTGACCATCCTGCAAGCCAAAGCCGATGGCGTGACGAACTTCACGATATTCTGCAATCACATCACGATCGTTCCGACGATCAAGGCAATCCTCGACAGCCCAGATCTGCAACTTGACGGCTTCCTGGGACCGGGGCACGTGTCAATGGTCATTGGCACGACGCCGTATGAATTTGTCGCCGACTACTACAAGCGGCCAATGGTTGTCGCAGGTTTCGAACCGCTAGACATCTTGCAGTCGATTTGGATGGTGCTGAAGCAAATCAAAGAAGGCCGCGCGGAAACCGAAAATCAATACGCGCGCATTGTCCCCAAGGATGGCAATACAGCGGCGCTCGCGGCCGTCGCCGAGGTCTACGAACTTCGCGAATTCTTCGAGTGGCGCGGGCTTGGCTCAATCGACCATTCGGGCGTCAAAGTGCGTGCCGCCTATGCGGCGTTCGATGCCGAAGCCAAGTTCACAATGCCGAACATCAAGATTGCGGATCCAAAATCCTGCCAATGCGGCGAGGTTTTGAAGGGCGTCATCAAGCCGTGGCAATGCAAAGTTTTCGGCAGCTCATGCACCCCCGAAACGCCACTTGGAGCGCTGATGGTGTCATCGGAAGGCGCATGCGCGGCCTATTATCAATACGGCGGCGTCAAAAAATATGAGGCGGCATCATGAATATCGTGTCCCTGCCGCGTCGGCGTACGATCGGGCAAGTGCATGTCGCCAAGGTCACGATGGCCCACGGCGGCGGCGGAAAGGCAATGAAGGATCTCATCGACGACGTCTTCGTGTCGGCATTCGACAATGGCTTGCTGGCGCCGCTCGAAGATCAAGCGCGGATCAACCTCGCCTCACTTGCAAAACACGGGGACAGGCTCGCTTTCACGACAGATAGCTTCGTTGTTGACCCGCTCTTCTTTCCCGGTGGCGACATCGGCAAGCTCGCCGTCTGCGGCACCGTCAACGATCTGGCCGTTGGCGGCGCAAGGCCGCTGTATCTCTCGTGCGCTGCGATCATCGAAGAAGGTGTCGAACTTAGTCTTCTCCGCCGCATCGCTCAATCGATGGCCGAAACAGCCCGCGAAGCCGGTGTAAAAATCGTCACCGGCGACACCAAGGTCGTGCAAAAGGGCGCGTGTGATAAGGTTTTTCTGACAACTACTGGCATTGGCGTCATTCGTCCGCAATATGCGATGAGCGTTGACCGCTGCCGCGCTGGTGACATCGTGCTTGTCAACGGCGTGCTCGGCGATCACGGCGCGGCCATCCTCGGCGCACGCGGAGATATGGCACTCGACAGCCCGATTGAAAGCGACTGCGCGCCGCTCAATGGTTTAATCGACGCCTTGCTCACGGCCGCCCCGAGCACGCGCACCATTCGCGATGCGACGCGCGGCGGCATCGCGACCGTGCTCAATGAATTCGCACATGGGTCGCAGGTCGCAATTGAGATCGACGAGACCGCGACGCCGATCAGAACTGAGGTCAAAGGATTCTGTGAAATCCTGGGCCTCGATCCACTTTACCTCGCGAACGAAGGCAAGATCGTTGCGATTGTTCCAGCGGCGGAGGCTGATCGGGCACTCGCCGCGATGCGGGCACATCCCTATGGCCACGGTGCAGTTGCCATCGGCCAAATCCGCTCCGGGCTGCCGGGCCGCGTGACCATGAGAACTGTTTTCGGCGGCACGCGCATCGTCGACATGCTGGTTGGCGAACAACTGCCGAGGATTTGCTGACATGCATGAACTCGGCATCACGCGCAACATCGTCGCCATCGTTGCTGAGCACGCAGCGGGTCGTAAAGTCACGCGCGTCGCGCTCGATGTTGGGCGCTTGTCCGGCGTGATGAGCGACGCTATCCGATTCTCGTTCGATATCGTCAGCGAAGGGACGTGCCTTCAAGGCGCCCGCCTCGACATCCGCGATATTGACGGGGTGGGGCATTGTCGCCAGTGCCACGCCGATTTTCCAACGCCCACGCTGTTCACACCGTGTGCCTGCGGGTGCCGCGACATCGAACGGGTCACCGGCGAAGAATTGAAAGTTCGTGAATTCGAATTTGACACCGCGCCGGTCGAGAGCAGAGCGCCGGCGACGGCCTGCTCACCGGTGAACTATTAAAGCCGGTGATCTAGAAAAGGATGAAGCTCATGTGTGTCGATTGCGGATGCTCGGACGATGCGAAGACAACGATCACCAATATCAAGACCGGCAAGGTCAGCGAGTTGTGGCGAAATATCGTAGGGCACCTTCACGACGCCGGTCATGTTCATGACCACGCACGAGATCATGTTCATTCGCACGGGCACCCGCATGATCATCACCATGGCGGCGACCATAATCATTCGCACGACGGTGGGCACGGTCATCGCCATGACGATGGCCACAGACACGGTGTTGTTGATCTCCAGCAATCAATTCTGCAAAAGAACGATGTGTTGGCGGCTCGCAACCGGGCGTGGCTAGCAGGCCGCGAGGTTTTGATGCTGAACCTCGTCAGCTCACCCGGCTCAGGCAAGACGTCCCTTCTCGAGCGCACCATTCGCGATCTCAAAGGCCACCTCTCGATCGCGGTGATCGAAGGCGATCAGGCAACGGCGAACGATGGCGAGCGGATCGCTGCAGCCGGCGCGCAAGCGATCCAAGTCAACACCGGCACCGGCTGCCACCTCGAAGCTGACATGATTCAACGCGGGCTCGACGAATTGAAGCCGAAGCCTGGATCTGTCGTCATGGTGGAAAACGTCGGCAATCTCGTTTGCCCGGCGCTGTTCGATCTCGGTGAACGCGCCAAAGTCGCAATATTGTCTGTGACGGAAGGTGAGGACAAGCCGGAGAAATATCCCCACATGTTCCGCGCCAGCAGCCTGCTGCTTTTGAATAAAGTCGATCTGCTGCCGCATCTGGATTTTAACGTCGCCAAAGCGATCGCAAGCGCGCGCAACGTCAATCCAGACGTAGAGATCATCCAAGTATCGGCGAAGACAGGAGCTGGAATGGATGAATGGTACGCGTGGTTGAGCCGCGCACTGACGTCAGTGAACGTTTAGTTTTTTAAGGTCGCTCACGACGCTTTTAGGAGACGGTCGATGGTGTTTTCAACCTTAGGACTTGGCTTCCTAATCGGCATGCAACACGCAACCGAAATCGATCACGTCGCTGCTGTGAGTTCTATCGCTAGCAGCAAGGCCGGCGTCAGATCAATCTCGCGTCATGGCCTGTTCTGGGGAATCGGCCACACGATGACCCTGCTTCTTGTCGGCGGAACGTGCATCATCCTGCGAACGTCGATGCCCGACAACCTGGCAAGCCAACTCGAGTTTGCAGTCGGCGTGATGCTGATCGGGCTCGGCGCGCACGTGCTCTATAAATTGTGGCGCGACCGAGTGCATTTTCACAGTCACCAGCACCAAGGCTCCGGTTCGACGCATTTTCACGCACATAGTCATCGCGCCGACCGCGATGAGCATGGGGCAAGCCAACATGCGCACGTCCACGATGACGGCGTGCCGTGGCGAACGTTGGTCGTCGGCCTCGTTCATGGCATGGCAGGATCAGCAGCCCTTGTGGTACTGACCGCCGCGACACTCGATTCCCCGTGGTGGGGCATTATTTATATTTTGACGTTCGGCATCGGCACAGCCGCCGGAATGGCTTTGTTGAGCGCGGTCATTGCTGCACCGATTACGCTAACCGCGCGTTCCCTAACATTTGCCAACCGCGCCTTGCAGGCTATCATCGGCATTTTCACCTGTGCTGTCGGCGTCAGAATTTTACTCGAAACGGCGCATCAAGCGTTTGCGAATATCTGACGCAAATTCCAATCCGATGGGTGCCGCTCAATTCCCTCAGCCGGTGGACGTTGACTACCTAATTGCTTTTCTTGCATCACCCAATTTGCCGTTGAATAAAGCGAGCAACTGCGTCGCGACTGCGGCTGATCTCGGAGGGCAGAACGAAGGTTGCCTCGTTCAACGTCAGGCGCGCCTCACGGGTCGCGTGTCGTGGCCACGCGCAGCAGTCGCGGCGTGACATTCTCGATGAGCCGCTGCACGTCGAGACCCGGCGCGACTTTTTCATAGTCTTCGTCAATCAGCAGCGACGCGGCACCGTGAACGAACGTCCACAGTTCCACTGCAATCTCAGGCGCGTTGGCTTGAATGCCCTCACGTTGACAGTAAAGCGCCACCTGATTGATCACATTGGCAAAGCACGATTGGCCGCGAGCGACCACGTCGGCGGCCTTTTTCAGCGCCGGATTTTGTCCAAACATCAGCCGGAACATCGCCGTTTCGTCGACAGCGAACTGGACATAGGCTTGGCCCATGGCGCGAATGCCTTCGATCGTGCCTTCGCCGTGCGACTCGACGGCGACCCTCGATCGCTCCGACATGTCATCGAAGCCACGGGCGACGAGCTCTTCGAGAATTTCCTGCTTGTCGCGAAAATGCCGGTAGGGCGCTGCGGTCGTCACGCCGGCTAGGCGGCAGGCATCGGCCAACGTGAAATTCTCGGCGCCGCGCTCGACCACAAGCTGCCGCGTCGCACGAACCAACGCTTCGCGCAACTCACCGTGATGGTATGCGCCCTTATTGGATGCTGGCTCAGGTGTCGCCTTGGTCATGGCGGTCGTTATGCCCTTTTTCACACTTCCGAGAAAGTCGGCGTCGTTAATACTTGCCAAGTAAGCGTCACTAACATATGTTAGCGTCGCTTACTTAGGGGTTGGAGACGACAATGTTAAGAGCAATGTCGAAGTCGACTGGAGCAGACGGTAGCGCTGATGCCCTTCGGCAAAACAAGCGCGTAAGACTGTCGTTTGTCCGGTTTTTAATCGCTCCGACGCTGCTTTTCGTTTTGCAGGCGTGTCAGAAAGACGAAGCCAAGCACGAAGCGCAGCCGCTTCCGGTGCGCGTTGTGACCGTGGCCTTGGCGCCGTCGATCGAGCAGCGCCGCTATACCGGGATCGTGCGTGCCCGCTATGAAAGCGACCTCGGATTTCGCGTCGCCGGCAAAGTGATTGAGCGGCGCGTCAACGTTGGCGACGAGGTCAAGGCCGGCGATATCCTAGCGCTGCTCGACGCCACCGACTTCAAATTGAACGTCGAAGCCCAGCAAGCGGAACTCAACGCCGCACTTTCGAGCCGCAATCAGGCGGTCGCGGCCGAGAAGCGATTTCGTGAACTGAAAGACAAAGGCTGGGTCGCAGAAGCCGCGCTTGACAGCCGAATTGCGGCCGCAGATGAAGCCCGCGCCCGCGTCGACCGCGCCATGCGCACGCTCGATACGCAACGCAATCAGACTGCCTACACCGAACTGAAAGCCGATCGCGATGGCATCGTATCAGCGCTTCCCGTTGAAGCCGGGCAAGTCGTCGCTGCTGGTCAAGCGATGGCGCGGGTCGCCCGGCTGGATGCATTGGACGTCGTCGTCGCGGTGCCTGAGCAAAGCCTCGGCGACATCGAACGTGCCACCGCTTTGGCGGAGCTTTGGGGCGACACGACCAAGCACTACGACATCAAGTTGCGCGAAATTTCAGCCGAGGCGGATCGTGTGTCGCGAACCTTCGATGTGCGCTTCTCGCTGCTCAACGCCGATGACAATGTGCGCCTCGGTAAATCCGCCACTGTGATTCTGACGCGCAGCGAAACCGCAAAGCTCGCGCAATTACCGCTCAGCGCGGTGATGAATGATGCCAAGGGCGCAATGGTCTGGGTCGTCGACGCGAGCGGCGAACACGTTTCGCGGCGGCCCGTCGTCGTCGGCAGTTTTACGCAAGATGCAGCCATCATCGCCGCAGGATTGCATCCGGGCGAACGCGTCGTGACGCTCGGCGTTCATATGCTCGACGAAGCCGCGAAAGTGAAGATTGTCGAAGGCGCTGCACTTTCAGTCGCCGGCGACGATCAGCGCCGTGTGAGGTGAACCCATGAGCGGTATCAATCTCTCTGAATGGTCGGTGAAGCACCAAGCCGTCGTGCTGTTCATGATCATTGCCGTGTCGCTGTCGGGCGCTTACGCCTACCTCAATCTGGGCCGCGCTGAGGACCCGAGCTTCACGATCAAGACGATGGTCGTGCAGGTCGCATGGCCCGGCGCGACCGCTGAGCAGATGCAGGAATTGGTTGCCGAGCCTCTTGAGAAGCGACTGCAGGAATTCTCCAGTCTCGACTATGTGAAAACCTATTCGCGTCCCGGCGTTAGCGTCCTTCAAGTGCAGCTCAAGGATTACATGCGCGGTTCGGCTGTCGCGGATACGTGGTACCAGGTCCGTAAAAAACTGACCGATAGCCGCGCTGAGCTACCCGATGGCGTGCAAGGCCCGTTTTTCAATGACGAGTATGGCGATGTCTTTGCCGCCATCTACATGCTGTCCGGCGACGGCGTATCGCGGGCCGAACTCAAACAATATGCCGAACGTCTCCGCAAGGCGTTGCTGCGCGTTCCCGACGTGAGCAAGATCGCGCTTTCGGGCACCTTGGACGAACGCGTCCACATCGAGTTCGATACCACCAAATTGACCAGTCTAGGCATCACACCGCAGCAGATTTTCGATGCGATACGCCGGCAGAATGCGGTTGTAGCGGCGGGCACTGTCGAAACCGGTGCCGATCGTGTCATCGTCCGCGTCACCGGCGCCTTCGATGCCGACAAAGCGATCGGCGATGTGGCCATCGAAGCCAACGACCGGGTCTTTCGCCTCGGCGACATCGCGGATGTGAAACGCGGCTATGAAGATCCGCCGACTTTTCTCGTGCGGCACAATCAAGCGCCGGCGGTCGGCTTGGCTGTCGCCATGGCCGATAACGCCAACGTTCTGCGACTTGGCGAAACCCTCAAAGCCGCTATCGACCTTGAGCGGGCGAACATTCCAAGCGGCGTCAAAATCGAACAAATTTCCGATCAGCCGCGCGTCGTGGAGGAAAGCGTCGGCGAATTCACGCGGTCGTTCGTCGAAGCGCTCGTCATCGTTCTGGCAGTGAGTTTTCTTTCACTCGGATGGCGCGCCGGCATTGTTGTCGCCCTCGCCGTGCCGCTGGTGTTGGCCATCGTTTTCGTCTTCATGTATGCGCTCGGCATGAACCTCGACCGCATCACACTGGGCGCACTCATCATCGCACTTGGGCTTTTGGTGGACGACGCCATCATCGCCATTGAAATGATGATGGTGAAGATCGAGCAAGGTGTCGATCGCTTGAAAGCCGCCACTTACACCTGGGAATCGACGGCGTTTCCGATGCTGACCGGAACACTTGTGACGGCGGCAGGCTTCTTGCCGGTCGGCTTCGCCAAATCGACCGCCGGCGAGTACGCCGGGAACATCTTCACGGTCGTTGGCTTGTCGCTGGTGGTATCATGGGTCGTCGCCGTTGTTTTTACGCCTTACCTCGGCATCAAGCTTTTGCCACGAAGTATGGCATCGGGTGCTCACGATGACGCACATGAGACGCGGAGCTACCGGGCGTTGCGCGCCGTCATCAACTGGTCGCTGCGCCACCGCTGGCTCGTGATCGCCGCCACGCTTGCAGCGCTGCTGGCCGCAGGGGCCGGCATGGCTTTCGTGCAGCAGCAGTTTTTTCCCACATCGTCGCGTCCCGAGCTGTTCATCGAAACGCGCATGCCCGAAGGAAGCTCGATCGGCGCAACGGATACGGCGGCAAAAAAGTCTGAGGCGCTTCTTGTTGGCGATCCGGACGTTGCCTATTTCTCGACCTACGTCGGCCAGGGAAGCCCGCGCTTCTTCCTCGCATTGAACCCGGTTCTGCCCAACGAAAGCTTCGCGCTCACCGTTATCATGACCAAAGACGCCGAAGCGCGCGAACGGCTCAAGGCAAAACTTGAGAAGGCTGTTGCCGACGGCGCTGTACCGGAGGCGCGCGTCCGCATTGACCGGTTGAACTTTGGCCCGCCCGTCGGTTTCCCGGTGCAATTTCGCGTGGTCGGAACCGACCTCACAAAAGTCCGCGAGATCGCCGGCGATGTGCGTGCCATCATGCGCGACAATCCCCACACCGTCGATGTTCAGTTCGATTGGAACGAGCAGGTCAAGCATATCGCCCTGAAGGTTGATCAAAACCGCGTGCGGGCGCTTGGGCTCAATCAACAGGACATCTCCGACGCGCTGCAATTTCAGCTCTCGGGCGTCAAAATCTCCGAGTACCGCGAGGGTACCGAAATTGTCGACGTGGTTGCTCGCGCCACGCCCGCCGAGCGTTTCAATCTCGCAGGCTTGCGTGACCTCACCATTTTGACGAGCAAGGGGCGCCCCGTTCCGATCAGCCAAGTCGCGACCATCGAGTACGGCTTCGAAGAACCGATCCTTTGGCGGCGCAACCGCGAATTGGTGCTGACGGTTCGAAGCGACGTCGCCCCTGGGTATCAAGCGCCGACCGTCACCAGTCAAATCCTGCCGAAGCTCGAAGCACTCAAGGCGTCGCTACCTGCCGGATATCGGATCGACACTGGTGGCGCCATCGAAGAAAGCGCCAAGGCCAACGTCGCGCTGGCCGCCATTTTTCCAGCGATGCTGATGGTCATGCTGACGCTGCTGATGTTTCAGCTGCAGAATTTCTCGAAACTGTTCCTGGTGTTTTTAACGGCTCCGCTCGGCTTGATTGGCGCTGTCGCGGCTTTGCTGGCCTTCAATGCGCCGTTCGGATTTGTCGCTATTCTGGGCGTCATTGCGCTTGCCGGAATGATCATGCGTAACACCGTTATTCTGGTTGATCAGATCGATCACGATCTAGCGGCTGGCCGAGCACCATGGGATGCGATCGTCGAAAGCACGGTGCGCCGTGCGCGGCCGGTCATTCTCACCGCGCTGGCTGCCATTCTGGCGATGATCCCGCTCAGCCGCAGCGTATTTTGGGGACCAATGGCGTTGAGCATGATGGGCGGTCTGCTGGTCGCGACCGTGTTGACGCTGGTATTTTTGCCGGCGCTCTATGCGGCGTGGTTCCGTATCCGAAAGGATACACCGAGCGCAGTTCCGGCGGCAGACCACGACAAAATTCCAGCGCGGCTGGCGCTTGCTGCTGAATGATCGTTATGGCGCACGCGGTTGCATGACCATCAAGCGGCCTCGCGGATGGCCTTGGCCTTGACGTAAGCCGGTCGCGAGCGGACGCGATCGAAATAAGCCGTGACATTTCCCTCGGGCAGCGGCCAGCCGATGCTTCGCGCCCAGCCGCCACAGTGACCGAGCAGTAGATCCGGCACGGTGAACGCGTCGCCCATGACGTAATCGTTGTCGCCGAGCCGTTGCGACAGCGCTGACATTGCGCGATCGAAATCATAGCGGCAGGCTTTTTGCACGTCTTCCGTTCGAAGCTCCTTCGGCAAAACGAACGTGTGTTTGGCCGTGGTCCAAAGGCAGCTTTCAACATCATCGGTTGCGAACTGGGTGAAGCTGTCTTGCTGGGCGCGCGTGATCGTGCCGGCCGGACTTGTAAAGCGGCCATGCTTGTCGGCGAGGTACTGACAGATCGCGACCGAGTCGATGATCGCATCCTCGCCATCGATCAGAATGGGCACCTTGCCCGATGGATTGAGCGCGACAAGTGATGGATCACGGGGCGCGGTCGGCACCACCGTATACGCGAGGCCGAGCTCTTCCAGCATCCACATCACCCGGAACGCGCGCGTCTTCGGGCTGCCGACCAGTTTATACATCGCTGACCACGTCCTCTTTTTCCGCCGACGCCACACGTGGCCGTGACCACTTCCAATGAGCGACGTCGCGACCGGCAAAAGCGATAATGACCCGGGCTAACAACAGACCGCGAGGCGCCAACGCTATGCGCGAACCAGCCGGATGTCGATCTCGCGATCAACGTAGGTCCATTCTCGGGTGGCGCGAAGCCGGGCGACGAGCGCCTCGAAAGCCGCTTCGTGTTCCGGCGCAAATTCGAACCAGGTCAGAAAGTCGAACGGTTCACCCAGATCCCTGGCATGGTAGAGCTTGCGAGCGATAGCCGGAAGGTAGTCCATGCCGATCGCTGTGTGATGCGACTGTTCTTCAAAAATCGCGCGGCGCTCGTCCTGTGCGAGCGCCCACCAATCGGGAGTCTTTCGGATTGGGATCAGCGCGGCTTTCATCGCGTGACTGCGGCCAAGTGGTTCCGATTGCGCTTTTAACGACGTGACTTCAACGCGTTTTGCATACCGGACGTTACTCGCAAAGCCACGCAAGACCCACGGCCGCGAAGTTTGGTTTTCGCTGCCAGATGCTGGCGCGACGTCGAGATAAGGAACGGCTGGCAAAGGATCGCCGCGCACGGCTCGCAGAGATTCTACACGCCAGTCGCCACGGTCCGCCCCGGAAAATGCGACGTGATTTTGCATCGACATCTTCTGCTCGCGATGCTGACAGCCGGACAATGCCTGGGCTCAAACGCGGAGGCTTGGCGCACGCAGTGCGCGGTCCTTACGCAGTTCGCGGCCGAGCTTCAAGATATTCAAAGACGAGCGCCAACACGAAGCCGAAAATCACATGGCCGACATAGCTCATGAATGAAAGTTGCCCGCCCCATTCCATCAACAGAAATGGGAGGCCGGCGATGGGCGCCATGATGCCGAGCGCATTGAACCATGTGAACGTTCCCCAACTCATCGCGTCAGCCAGCGCTTTCGACGGGTTGATGAGGCGCGTCGCCGATACTGCGACGACCACCAACCAGAAATAAATCATCGCGCTTGTGCCTGCCCCCTGCAAAAAGCGAGATGCTACAAAGAGCGTGAAAATTGAGAGCACAAGAGCTTCGAGCACCACGCCGTAATCACGGATCGAGCGCGAGATGATGTAATAGAGAATCGGATAGCCGACGATGCCGATAATCCAATGGATGACGGTCGCCGGTCCGAGATCGAGTTTGTAGCCGAAGACATTTTCAGCAAGCGAGATGACCAAGCCGGGCGGTTCCAGCGGTCCACCGATGACCAACGGCGTAATCACGCGCGCCCAAATCTCCCAGAGCAGCAGCCCAGCGAACCCGCCGATTAGCAGGTTCATCAAAGTGCGCGCGCTTGGAATGGTCGGAATTCGAACGAGCGAAGGCGATGGCATCGACGACATGGGGCACTTCTCGGCTAATAATTGCAACTGGCTTTCGAAGTGATCTACGCCGGACACGTGGAATTGGTTACAAAACCGACGATCAATGCGTGGTCAACAAAGGGCGAAGCTTCGCAACTCCGCCCCCTCGTCTTAGATAACGACGACTACTTGCCGCCGAGATTTTCGCGCAGCTGCTTCATCAGCATGGCCTGAAGCGCTTCAGAAGACTGAGTGTCGCCAGCCATGCAGTGGTCGTAGCTCGAAATCGACATACGCATGAACGCGACCTTCTTCTCGGTCGATAAGTTCAATTGCCCTGAAATTGCCTTGTCGAGATCATTCAAAACCGTTCCGCAATCGGCGGCTCCGGCCGACGTCGAAATGGCAGCGGCCAGCGCGAACACAGCGGGAATCAAGGCCATTTTTTTCGCAAACATTCGGAAAACTCCTCTTAGATTTCGCGTTCAAAGCATTCGTGTCACAACGACGCACAGCAGTGTAGTAAGCTCCGGTGTAGAGGCGTGGAAATGCCTTTTCGGCATCATCTTAATGTTGCAGAGGCATCGCGTTGTACGCCGTCATAAATGCTCGATGCGCATTCAACGCCATGAAAAGTAACGCCGATGTAACGGGACGAAGCATCGGCGATCAAGATAGATCGCAGCATCGTCGCGAAACTGCTGCCGTTTTTTGACGGTATTGCACAAACCACTCCGAGCGACATCCCGCGTTTGGACAGACGGCTCAGGCCGCGTTTCATTAAAGGCCCTTAACCATGATCGGCGCGCGCTCACGGCTGACGTTTTTCTGCGTGTTCGCGGCCACACATATGTTTGCGACACCATCTCCACTCATGGCCGGAGATTTGAGTGCTATGGCAGCGCCGTGTGGCAGCGTCAAACAGCCGTGCGAGATTCCCACCGCAGGCGGGGGCCGTTATTACGCCAAGCCGCCGCCGGATTGGGACGGCAAGCGACCGCTCGGTGTGTTGCTGTTTTTTCACGGCTACCAGTCATCCGGTGCGGCATTCATTAAAAATCAGGGCGTGCTCAACGCCGCGCATCGCGGCGGCTACATGCTGGTGGCAGCCGATGGTATCGGTGGCTCCTGGTCGCATACCGGCGCGCCGACACAAAACCGGAACGAGGTCACCTACGTTCGAGATCTCCTCAACGATCTCGCGACGCGTTTTCCAATTCGACAAGACGAGCTTTGGGTGTCGGGTTTCTCGCAAGGCGGCTCGATGGTGTGGGAGACGGCCTGTTATCTTGGACAACGATTCAAAGCTTTCGTGCCGATCGCTGGCGCTTTTTGGCAGCCGTTGCCGACCACGTGCCCCGGTGGGCCGGTGAACATTCTGCATATTCACGGCACGGCCGATAGAACGGTGCCAATGCTCGGCCGCCCAATCGGCCCCTATCGGCAGGGTGAAGTCATGAAGGCTTGGGCGTTGATGAAGGCCGTGGATCAGTGTTCGCCGCTTCCCCAGTTGCGCGACAGCAGCGGACGGTACCGGTGTGAAACTTGGAACGATTGCCGGTCAAAACGGCTTTTGGAAATTTGTCTGCACGATAGTGGTCACGAGATCCCAGCAGACTGGGCCGACCTCGCCTACGCGTTTCTGGCGAAAATCAAAAAATAGCTGAGGCTGGTCGCGATCGATATTCCACATCAATCATTCGCAATGTAGCGTTTGAGGATTGCCACGACCTTGTCGACGGGCGTTCCATGCGGAATGAGAGTGCGGAATGTGCCGTCACGCCCCATCAAATACATTAGCGAGCCGTGATCGACGCCGTAGTCACCTCCCGTCGATCCGGCAGTTGGCGGCCAGAGATATTTTCGGCGATGAACTTTGTACGCCCGAGCGACCGCCGCGATCTGCGGTTCATCACCTGTCAACATCACCAGTCTTGGATGAAAACTTTTTTGGTACGCCGCTAGCGCCGCCGGCGTGTCCCGCGCGGGATCAACGGTAATAAACAGGGGCTGAATGGCGTCGCCGGCTGCCCCGACCGCTTCAAGGGCTTCGGTCAACACGGAAAGACCTGTGGGGCACAGGTCCGGACAATGCGTAAAGCCGAAGTAGACCAGCATAAACCGGCCGCGAAAATCTTGATCGCTGACAGGTTGCCCAGTGTGAGACGTTAGCTTGAACGGGCCACCAAACCGATGGGCGAGCGGGTCGGGGTCAGCTCCAATCGCTGCGCCTGTTGCTAACGTATTGAGCGCGATGATTAAGCCGGAGCCAGCCCAGCGCCGCAGCCGGCGAAGCCAGCACACCGTCATGGCTTTGGCGCCAGTCCTTTGATCCCAAAGACGCCATCGGCTTCGATGATTTTTTGAACGGCAGGGTCGCTGCGGTACCACTCATCAGCCTTGCCATTGGCCTTGGCCCACTCGGTATCAAAGGCTGTTGCCGGCTGTAGTTTGTCGCTCTTACTGACCCGCAAATTCTGCACCATGAAGATTGTCATGGCGGGATTCTCGATCAACAGACCATCAGCGAAAACGGCTTTGCCGCAATATGGAACGAGTTCGATCGCGGCGCCTGCGAAAATCGACGCGCCTTTTGTGGCGACACGCAGCTTCCCATCGGCTGTCAGCAATCCGAGCTGGCGTTTGCCGTCGCCGCAGTTGGGCGGGCAATCCTTCGTCAGCGAGCATGCAATATCGACAACCGTGGCTTCGATCTCGACGATTTGTTCGTTCTCAATTCCCCAGCCGTCTGCCGCGTTGGCGACACTAGCCGAAGACATTGCCGCGACAACGACGAGCATGGCGGTCAGACTGTTTTTCATGGTCTCAGTTCCCGAACGGCACGACGCCGTAATCGTCGTGCGTCATGTTGACGATGCCTTTGTCGTCCGCGACCTTGGAGACAAACAGGTAGTTCACGCCGTCCCGCTTATGCAGTTCTCCGTCGACAGTGACGTTGTGCGTCTGCACGTTCAGCATCGTCGGATTGGCCACCGACGTCGTATCGTCCTCGATTTTGAGAACCATGTAGAACGTCCCATCTGCGGATTTTATGCTGACGGGGATGCCGCCAGCAGCGCACCAGACAGCGCATTGGTGGTGAGCCGTGCCGTAGGCATACATGATACCGGTGATCGCGCACCAGGTATCGACGATTTCTCCTGTGACCTGGATGCGCTCAACGGCGACAGATGCCGTGGCCGACCCCAACAGGATCGATGTCAAAAAGCCTAGTCTTGCAAGCTTTGCCATTGGCACCTCCAGAGTTCGTTTCGTCAACCGACACTTAACCAGCACGATTGCATGACGTCTTTCATGACTGCGTCGTTCCTTGCATCCCCACGACGCGCGTCGACGACAATGCTACTCGGCGGCGAGCGGTCGCGCATCCATCGGAATGGTTTGTCGCGTTCGACTTTTCCACGGCGAACTTTTGAACCAGCCAACGGTGTAGGCGACTGCGATCAAGACTGCAAAGCCCGCGAGATTGACCGACGCCACCGCGATCGGCGTGTAGTCCAGACGGCTCAATGCGACGCCTCCAACCAATGCCGCTATCATGCTGGCGATGAACACGGCGAGCGCTTGTTGTCCGACCCGGCGGCAGATATCGACAAACCATCCCGTCAGTCGAGCGCCTTGCGGTCCAGCTGCGGCGAATGCCAGATATGCGAGCGCCAGGAAATGGATGTAGCGCAAAACGCCGAACAACGTTTTGTCGATGATCAGGTCCGGCATCCGGGTCCAGGCATACGGCACGGGCAGCAGCGGTGTCAGCGACGGCACCACGAGCAGCATGTTCACGACAACGACGGCGACGGCGAGTGCGATGAGCGGCTTTGTGATGGGCGGCTGCGGTAGCCAACCACGAATGAAGGCAAAACCGGTGAAGAAGACGAGTTGCCAAGCCAACGGATGGAAGAACCAACGCCGATCGCTCCATGGTTCTGCCGGGAACTGCCAATAGCCGAGCGTCGCAATCAGCCAAAGACTTAAGCAAAACACGATCGGTGCCCACGGACCGAGCCGCGACAACGCCATCACAATCGGAATGAGCAGCAAGATTACGAGATACATCGGCAGAATGTCGAACAGGTTTGGAACGTATGTCAACGTCAATAAGCCGACGATTCCAGCCCCCGTATCGGTATCGAGAAAGCGCACGAGATTGATGCCATTGACGTAGCTCACGCCGGTTCCGAAAAAGCGATCGGCGCCCTCCATGAGGGCAACGGCGGCCAAAAACAAGCAAATGTGCGCCCAGTAAACTTGCCAGCAGCGATGGAGAATGCGGGCACAACCGAGCCAAAAGCCGCTGTTGTCGAAAATCTTCGCGAATGCGATCGCCGACGCCATGCCCGAGCAAAATACGAAGATTTCGGTGGCATCCGAGAAGCCGAAACGCGCCGGGATCCATCCGCTCCAAGGGTTATTTGGAATGTGCGCGACATAGATGATGAACATCCCGATGCCGCGGAAGAAATCGAGACGAACGTCGCGCGGCCGAGACGTCTCGATCCTAGATTCTGTCGGCATAATCTGTCGCCTTGATATCGCAAACGATGAGGGAGAACGTTTCAGCGTCGGCCGCCCCCTGCAAAGCCGCGTCGAACTGTTCCGCTGATGCGACACGGACGCCGTTGCCACCGAACGCCCGCGCGATGTCTTCATACGCCGTGCGGCCAAGCCGAACACCGGCGTCGGCCAGCTTCAACTGCCGTTGTTTCAGCTCGATGAGCGCCAAACTCTCGTCCTGAAAAACAATGACCGTTACTGCTAGCCGCTCGTCGCGCAGGGTTGCAAGTTCGCCAAGGCCCATTTCGAGCCCGCCATCGCCAAGCACGGCGAAGACCGGCTGTGACGGGTGCATGCTTTTGACGCCGATGGCAAGCGGCAGGGCTGCTCCCATTGTACAAAAACCGGCCGATTGCAGCAGACCGAGCGGCCGCTCGATTTTGATCATTTGGCTCAGCAGAATGCGATGCGCGCCGCTGTCGACGGTGACGGTCGCATGCGGCGGGAGACGGCGTTGCAACGTCGCGATCGCACCATGAGCGCTCCAACCGGCCGGTGGCGCGAACGCCTGCTGCAAGGCAGCCTTGGTTTTTTGCGGCGCTTGATCGACCCACTTTTCAAAGCGGCCGCCGCCCGAGGCGAGAACGCCTTCCAGGACAGCAGCGATACCGCCCTCGATCCGCAGCGAGACACGATGCATCCCGTGGTCGGGGGCTCGCGCGGTGATTTCGATAATCTCCGCAGCGTCGTCAAAAGGATTGAGCCAGCCCTGCCGCATCTCGATCGGATCGTAGCCAACGAGAACGATAACATCAGCCTGCTTGACCAGCGGCAGCAGATGCCGATCGGCGAGCGGCGATAAACCGGCGGCACCGAGCGACAGCGGATGCGATTCCGGCAGAACGCCCTTGCCCTTGTACGTCGTCAAGACTGGACACGCGTAGTGTTCGCTGAGTTTGCCGATCTGCTCGCTGGCATCGAAGCGCGCTGCGTCAAATCCGGCGATGATCAACGGCCGTTGCGCCGCCGCCAGCAGTTGGCGAACGGTGTCCATAGCCTCGCCGGTGTGCGCATAGAGCGGCTTCAGTGTCCGTGGCGGCGCGCGAGCACGATCGCCGTCCGCCACCGGCAATTGAGCTGTGCCGGGCGCAATTTCGATGAGCACCGGGCCCATCGGTTCGCTCATGGCCAGCTCAATCGCTCGCGCAACGACGGCACCCGCGCCCTCGGCTTCAATCTCAAAGCAGCCTTTGACGACGGCGCGGAGCAATTGTTTCTGATCAATGACCTGATGTGTGTAGCGACCGCGCACGGCATGATCGACGACGCCTGAAAGCACGATCAGCGGCGCGTGCTCTTGGCTGGCATCGGCAATTCCGTTGACCGCGTTGGCGAGACCCGGCCCGACCGTGGTCACCAGAACGCCCGGCGCGCCGGTCACGGTTGCAGCGCCCGCCGCCATGATCGCGGCTGATGTTTCTTGCCGGGCTAAAATGAATCGAATACCGGCGGCATTGAGCGCATCGATGACAGTGAGAACTTCGCCGCCGGGCATGCCAAACGATCGGGACGCACCGAAATTCGCAAGGGTGCGGGCCACGACGTCGGCAACGCGCATGGTCACGACGCCCGTTGCGCCGTCAGTGTTGCATTGCTGGCGCCGATGCGGGTGTTGAGGCGCTTCTCGATCAGGTGGACAAAACGGTCGGTGCTTCTGAGGCTATGGCGGATGCGTGTGATGGCCAGCACCGAACTTGAATTTCCTTGCTCAGCGGCCGCCATCATCAAGGTCCGCAGAAACACATCGCGTTGTGCGTGGCTGCCGCCAATAATCGGCAGCTTGTGGGCTGCAGCGACCAGATCCGACCGCACCGAACTTCCTTGCGACATCGCAATGATGACTTCTGCCAACGGCACACCGACTTCGGCGGCGACGATGGCCTGGTCATGATTGGGTGTCGCTGCGATCTTGCGCAGTTCGTTGAGCAATTCGAGACAACGGTCGCGATCGCCGGATGCCGCAAGCGCCAGCAGGTAGTGAAGCGATCCGAAGACGTAGGTCACGTCGCGCCGCCTGTTGGAGGCGACGGCGCGCAATTCGTCCCAGCGCGAGCCGACAGAAATGCCCTCGAGTTCTAGTCGCCAGAGCATCGACGTGGCATTCGCCATGTCACGAAAATCATCGGTCGCAACCGGCCGGATGTCGCGATCGTAAATATCGAGCACGGAATCGATCTGGCCCTGTTCCAATCGGAAAAGCGCCAGGTGCCAACCGATGTGAAACGCGAAGTTGTTGCACAGCGACCAGTTCGGGCGCGCATCTTCAAGCCAATCGGCGCCCTCGTCCGTCCGCCGCGACATCTCCATGACGTGCGATACGGCGTGCAGACCCCAGGCGTCCGCATTTTCGTGGGCGTAGGCATCGCGTCCAAACGACTCGGCGGCAACGAAATGACCGGTCTCTTCGAGGCTGAACGCATGACAACCGAGCAAAAAACCGTAGCCGGCTTGGCCTGACGTCCAAGACGGCAAAATGCGCTGTGTCACACGCAGCATTTCGGCGGATTGACCACCCATGAACCGCAAAGCGTGCGACAGCTTGACCGCGAGGAAATCGCAAGGCTGGTCGATCAAATGCAAGTCCAGAAGATCGGCGGCGGCCTGTAGGTGATCATCGATCGCCAATCGCAGCGCTGCCACCAAGGCCCGTTCGGAAGCGGTTCCGCCACCGACCGCGTGCATCCGTGTCTCAGCGCCAGCCAAGATGCCGCGCGCATTGGCAACAGTCTCGGACCGCCCGAGAATGACGTTGGCGAAACCGAACAATGCGTGCGCGGCGACCATGTTGTCGTCGTGCCGGAGCGCAGATTGGAGGGAGTCGCCAATTGGCCGGTGGGCTGCGACGGCTTGTACGGCAGTTTCGAAGGCCTTTATAGCCGCGCCGCTCGTCGTTGAATGCGCTGCACCAAACTTGTCAAACTGCATCGTACATCCTGTCGTCTGGTCCGCATTGGGCGCCGACCATGAGGCAGCGTTTTTCAATTCTTTGTCCTAAACTTTTCTGACGACTGAGACCGATGTTTTCGACGACTTAGGGTACGAATGCGACACACTGGAGTGGGATCAGCCGGACAATGCTCATACACCAACTTCCGGCTTGACCATTTGAACTCATATTAATATGCAGTTTTTCTACAGTGCGTCTGCTTTGCCGCAGCATATGCTACGCAGGCTCCAGCGTAGTGGCACGTGGATAAGGCGATTTGCTGGCACGCGGCAAAAGTTTTGCTTCCAACCGATGATAAGTGTGCCGCTCTAATCCCGCCACCGTCATTCCTCGTTCAGCCATTTGAATTTAGGGAGCGCTATTAGCCGCGAGATCCTTTAGCCCGTCGGCCAGGATCAGACCAACGCAGCTGTGGGCGATGTCGTTCATATGAAACTGATCGTTTGCGAGTAAGCGGTTGAGGCCGCCGGGTTCGGTGTCCGCCAAATGCTGCATAATACGATGACGGCGCAGCAACGGCGCGCCTTCCTCAGCGCCGACCGTGCTCATGACCTGCAGATACATATCAAAATCCGAAAAGCGCGATGAACCGGGGAAATCCTGCTGATCGACCAGCACGACGTCGATTCCACGCTGTTTCATATGGTTAATTCCTAGCCGAAGCGTTGCCTCGAATTGTCTGACGCTAACGCCAGAGATGACATCGTTGACGCCGGTTTGCCAGATCACAAGTTGCGGTTTCAAACGCAAAACATCGTGTTCGAGCCGGCTCAACATTTGAGCGGCCGTCTGTCCGCCGATGCCAGCGTTCACCACCACGACCGACGTGGACTGATACATGCGCTTGAGTTCGGCTTCGAGCTGTGCCGGATAGCTTCGGCTGGCACTCGTTGCGCCGACGCCTTGCGTGCTGGATGAGCCAAGCGCCACAATCGTCACCGATTGACGGCGCGCCACCGCAGCCGCGAATACCCTGACAGGCGCCCGAGACAAGGCTAACCGAGCCGGAACGCCGCATGCATAGTTGAGTGACTTTCCAGCCGCGTTGTCTGCGTTCGCCAACGTCGCAAAAGCTTGTCCGCCGGCAAAAATGCCGATCACTGCGCACACAATGGCCAGCGGATTTTGGCGACCGTCTCGCCTCGACGTTGCGACCATCGACTCACCTTGGCTTCGTGTGTGCCGCGCCTGCGGTCCAGGACCTCTTGATCCTCCGCCCGCCGGTTTCGCGTTGAGGACTATGGCGCCGGGATTACGTCATTATCGTATCTGCACCGTATCTGCGTGTTCATAAGTGGTACAATGCCGACCAAACATCGACGCCATGCTTGGCCTGCATAGTCGTGAGCATCACGCTAGCCGGCGATTGGCGAACAGCTTAGCGAGTCGTTTAGCGAGCCGACGGCTTCCAGCCTGCCTCCGCTACCACTTGCATGAAGTCCTGCGCTGGACCGGCAGTTGCTAAGTCACGGCCTCGCAAATGCAGCAAACTGATGGTCCGGATCACCGTCGGCTCGCAGGCTGGACGCGTCACAATGCGCGGTAGCAACGGAAAATTTTCGGGCACGATGGCACAACCCATGCCGGCTTGGATCATGGCCTGGATCCAGGCTTCACTCTCACTTTCATATGTCGCCTGAAACTCGATCGTCCACTCGCCGTAGGTCCGCTCATAAAAATCGATGAATTCGCAGTTGAGCCGCTCAAGATAGTTTTCGTGCGCCAATTCCGCCATCGGCACTTCGGTCATCGCTGCAAAACGATGATTTTCCGGAAAAGCCACGACATAGCTCTCGCGAAACAACGCCTGCGCGGTAATCGCTGCTGGATAGTCCGCCAAACCGCAAATGGCGAAATCGATCTCATCATCGACCAAAGCCGTAATCAGGTCGTGGCCCACCGCTTCTGTCAGCACGATATCGAGGCCCGGAAGTTTTGCTGCTATGCGTGCGAAAAGTTCGGCCAACATCCACGGACCGATGGTGCACATGACACCGACACGCAATTTTGTGTTCTGCCGCGTGCCGAAAACTTTGGCTTCGGCCTTGGCCTGCGTCGTTTCGATGAATGCTTGCTGGAGATGCGGAAACACCTTGTGTCCAAGCGCCGTCAATTCAATCTGGTTCGGCCGGCGGCTGAGCAGAACGCCGCCCAAATCATCTTCCAGTTTTTGAATGGCTCGCGTCAGCGCGGGCTGGGTCACATTGCATTCACGCGCAGCACGCCCAAAGTGCCGGTTAGCGACCACAGCAAGGAAGTAGCGGATCTGGTGGATTTCCATTCACGGGTCTCTTGCAGCGTGCCACACGCCTTCGAATTTTTCGGCGAACCGGCATCTCCCGGCCGCCTCGGCTGCTTTCACTGGCGTAATAAGTCATGGTAGGCAAGCGCAACGCCTTTGAGAAGTTTCACTCGATATCGTTTCTGACGCGACGCAAGGCGGACGGTATGATTTTGTAATAACCGAACCGAGCACCGCCTCGCTGCGCCGTTTCGGCGTTTCCGGAGTTAGGTCAATGTCGCAAGCGTCGAAGCAGCAAACCAACATGCGAAGCCGCGAAAGTTGACGCAAACTCGGGCATCACTGCAGTCATAGTCCGGAAATTAACCGCGATGAGAGCGCGCGATCAGTTGCTTCGCCTCAGCAACACTGTTGCAACATAGCATGCTTACGGTGGTCAACTCTTGCCGGCATCTTCCGTCCGGAAAACTCAGCGGGTCGCGCAAAGGCGATTGCGTCCCGGTAGATAGTCATCAGCTATTAACGCATAGCCTCAAAGCTATGTCAGTCGCATGATCCCAATTCCTACGTTGCAAGAAATGCTTATGCCAATCCCGTCGCTCAAACACTCAAACGCGGTCGAGACATTCTTTACATATAACAGCAGACATTACCGTGGCCAGTGACTGGCTGAACCGCTTAGCCGCACGCGTGAGCCGGCATCTGCGACATGCCAGTGCCGGCAACGTGCTATAGCGTCGGTTCTCTCGGCGATTTCTTCACACATAAAGGACGAGCGCCATGCAGCTTATGGAACGCGAAAAACAAAGCGTGGGGGCAACGCAAAGCCTCCGTGGAAAGTCAGCGATCGTCACCGGCTCAACCAGCGGCATCGGTCTTGGCATCGCCCGCGCTTTGACGGCAGCAGGCGCCAACGTCATGTTCAACGGCTTCGGCTCCTCGCCCTGCATCAACGATTTGCGAAGCGGTCTGGAGACGAGCTTCGACGTCAAGACCGCCATGTCGTTTGCCGACATGTCGAAACCGGCCGATATTGCCGAGATGATCGATGCGGCGCGCACCGAATTCGGGCAAATCGACATCTTGATCAACAATGCGGGCATTCAACATGTCGAGGCGATCGAAACATTTCCCGTGGCCAAATGGGATTCCATTATCGCCATCGACTTGACGGCTGCCTTCCACACCATTCGCGCAGTGGTTCCGGAGATGAAATCGAGGGGCTGGGGTCGCATCGTCAATATCGCATCGGCGCACGGACTGGTGGCGTCACCGTTCAAATCAGCCTACGTCGCAGCCAAGCATGGCATCGTCGGATTGACCAAAACCGTAGCGCTTGAAACCGCCGAGCACGGCATCACTGTCAACGCCATCTGCCCCGGCTACGTCTTGACGCCGCTGGTCGCAAAGCAGATCCCCGAAACCGCGCATGCCCGCATGCTCACGGAGCAGCAGGTCATTCACGACGTGCTGCTACATGCACAGCCGACACGACAGTTCGTGACGACGGAGGAGGTCGGCGCGCTGACGGTCTTTCTGTGTTCGCCGCTCGCCAAATCGATGACAGGAACAGCGCTTCCGCTGGAAGGCGGGTGGACAGCACAATGAACATTCAAGATCGCGCCGCCGATACCGCTGTCGCCCAAGGCAACAGCACCCGCAAGCCCATCAACCTCGCCCTGCAAGGTGGTGGTGCCCATGGCGCCTTCGCCTGGGGCGTCCTGGACAAACTGCTCGAAGACGATCGCGTCGAGATTTCCGCCGTTAGCGCCACCAGCGCCGGAGCCATGAACGCCGTGGTCCTAGCTTACGGCGTGTCGATCGGCGGGTCGCATGCGGCTCGCGAAAAGCTGCACGAGTTCTGGCTTGAGACATCACGCGCCGGCGAGTTCTATAGTCCTGTGCGCAGCAATCCGTGGGCTAAGTGGCTGCAAGCCTCAGGCTTTCAGCCGGATTTTGCGCCAGCCTTCTTGGGCTTTCAGGCGATGACGCACATGTTCTCGCCCTATCAGCTCAATCCATTCGATATCAATCCGCTTAAAGACGTTTTGCTAAAGGTCGTGGATTTCGAGCGCCTGTCGCAATGCAATCGCGCCACGCGCCTGTTCATCAGCGCCACGAACGTGCGCAGCGGTAAGATACGCGTGTTTGAAAACTGCGAAGTGTCGGCCGATGCGGTGCTGGCTTCGGCCTGCTTGCCGTATCTCTTCAAGGCCGTCGAAATCGATGGGGAAGCCTATTGGGACGGCGGCTATATGGGCAACCCAGCCATCTTCCCGCTGATTTACAATCGCGGCTCGAAGGATGTCGTCATCGTTCATATCAATCCGCTGGAGCGCAAGAAGGTGCCGCACTCGGCAGCGGAGATTTTCGACCGCATCAATGAGATCACATTCAATTCGTCGCTCATGCGAGAGATGCGCACGATCGAATTCGTGACGCGGCTGATCGACGAGGACGCGTTGGACGGAAGTCGATACAATCGCATGCGAATTCATTCGATCCGAGACGATGCTGAGATGATCAATCTGGGCATTGAGACGAAGCTGAACTCGGATTGGACGTTTCTTTGTAAACTTCGCGATGCGGGTCGCGCAAAGGCGGCCGAATGGCTCGAGACGAACATCGACCACGTTGGCGAACGCTCGACCGTCGATCTCGCGGCTGAGTTTCTTTGATCGCGACGGTTTCGCCGAAAGAGCGGAGGTAGATGATGACTGTCGACGGGACAACCGCTGTGTCGATGAGCGGCTTGCAGCCATTAAAATCGCTGTTCGCCGCACCCGACACGGTTGACCTGCCCGATCGCGTCAAAGCCATTATCGCCGCAGAAGATCGGGCCAGCGAGCACGTGATCGGCCTCGTCCAAATTGGACTTGGACTGGTGCTGTGGTGTCTTTACCTGATCGCACCCAAGCCCATCGATGCCGACGTCAACATGCTGGCGCCGGTGCCGGTGGCGCTTTCAATTTACATGGTGTTTTCGATTGCCCGCTATTGGGTAATTATGCGCCAATCGACCGCGAGTTGGTTCGTCTTTGTTTCTATTCTCGTTGACGTTGCGTTGGTCATCGGCCTGATCTGGTCGTTTCAGCGTCAATATGGATGCCCACCCGGATTTGTGCTGAAGGCGCCGACGTTCGTGTATTTGTTTGTACTCATCGTCCTGCGGTCTTTGCGGTTCGATCCACGTTACGTGCTGATGGCCGGTCTAACGAGCGCTGCGGGCTGGGCGCTCATCACGCTGGGGGCCATCATCACCTCACCTGCCGGATCAGTCACCCGGAGTTTCAAGGAATACATCACGTCGAGCCAGATCCTGATCGGCGCCGAGTTTGACAAGATTTTTGCGATGCTTCTGGTGACCGCCTTGCTCACGGCGAACGCGCTGCGGGCCCAGCGTACATTGGTTGCCTCCGTCCGCCAGCAAGCGGCAGCTTCCGAGATCAGCCGCTTTCTCTCGCAAGGCGTCGCAGATCAGATTTCTCGATCTGGCACGCTCATCGAAGCTGGCGATGCGACCGAACGTGATGCTGCAATCTTGATGCTCGATGTTCGTGGATTTACGCCGTTCGCCGCAAAGGTTGCGCCCAAGGACGTCGTCGGCGTTTTGACGTCGCTGCACGCGCGCGTCATTCCGATCATTCGCTCCAATGGCGGAGTCGTCGATAAGTTTCTCGGCGACGGCGTCATGGCGACGTTTGGCGGCACCAGCGTTTCACCGCATGCGGCCGCCGACGCGCTGCGCGCCCTCGAACAAATCTTGGAGCAGGCGATCGAGTGGGAGCGCGAGTTGCCGAACTTAGGCGTCAGCGAGCCGTTGACGATCAACGCCGGCGTAGCGAGCGGTCCGGTTGTGTTCGCGACACTCGGCAGCAGCGATCGGCTGGAATACACCGTCATCGGCGCTGCCGTGAACCTGGCTGCAAAACTTGAAAAGCATAACAAGGCTTCGGGCACCCGTGCGCTTTTTCCGATAGCAACGCTGCGGCTGGCCGAACAACAAGGCTTTCGTGCCAAGTCGACGTTCAAGCAAATCTTCAATGCGACCGTCGCCGGTGTTCCTGGAAAGATCGACTTGTGTGCGCGTGAGATATAGAGGCTGCTTATGACAAACGATGGTCGTCGGCTGCGCCAGCGGGTGCCACGTCGACAATCGAATGAGCATGGCGTGTCGCGTGAAAATCCATGAAAAATTCTGTATCTCGAGCCGCTCTTCCTAATCCAATGTCGCATCAATCCATTTCAGCCCGCATCGTGCCGCAGTTGCAGATCGGCTTGATGGCGTTCCTTACCGTCGTTGATCTGTTCGCGGCGCAGGCCCTGCTGCCGGCACTGACGACGCATTACGCTGTCTCGCCGTCCGCGATGGGCTTAGCCGTCAACGCTTGCACACTGGGCATGGCGGCGGGAGGGCTGACGGTTGCACTGCTCAGCCAGCACATCGATCGCCGCCTCGGCATTCTCGTCAGCCTGACTGTGCTTGCAATACCGACCACACTGCTCGCCTTCGCGCCGGACTTGTGGGTGTTTGCTGGTCTGCGCATCGCGCAAGGCGTGTGTATGGCCGCAGCTTTCGGTCTGATGCTGGCCCATATCGGCGAGCAGATGAGCCAGCAGGATGCGGTGGCGGCTTTCGCGGCCTACATCACCGGCAACGTCGTCAGCAATCTCGTGGGCCGATTGATCGCGACGACGGTTGTCGACCATTCAGGCCTCGCCGCCAGCTTTTATGTCTTCGCTGGATTAAATCTCGCCGGCGCGCTTCTAGCGTTCCTGACCGTCCACAGCGCGCCGCGCGCACAAAACGAAATTTCGGCGTTGACGGCGCCGCGCGACACGGCGGTTCGATCGTGGATCACACATTTTCACAATCGGCGGCTGAGAGCTGCATTTGGTATCGGGTTTTGCATCTTGTTCGTGTTCATCGGCACGTTCACCTTTGTCAATTTTGTTTTGGTGCGGCCGCCGTTGTCCGTTGGCATGATGCAGTTGGGCTTTATCTACTTCGTTTTTCTGCCGTCGATTTTTACGACGCCTTTGGCCGGCATGCTGGTGCAGCGGGTCGGGACCAGAATTGCCTTGTGGATTGCGCTCGCCATCGCACTGGCCGGGTTGCCGATGCTGGTTTCGCCGATGCTGTCGTGGGTGCTCGGCGGCATGGCGCTGGTGTCGGTTGGGGCGTTTGCGGCGCAAGCCGTCGCAACCAGTTATGTCAGCCGATTGGCGCAAACGGATCGGGCAGCTGCAAGTGGCATCTACTTGGCGTGCTATTTTTCCGGCGGCCTTGTCGGCAGCGCCGTGCTCGGCGGCTTATTCGATCGTTTCGGGTGGTCCGCGACGGTTCTGGGAGTAGCGGCGGCTCTTGGTGTCGCGATGGCTTTGACGATGTTGCTCACCGAGCCGGCGAACAGGCTGGCCCCAACTCGCGACACGCCCTAGAAATATGCTCGTACTCGATACTCTCCAGCCAAGCCGATTGCATGCTGATCAGCACGGACACACTCCGCGTCGTTGACCTTGGGCCGCACCTCATCGGCTTCTATGATGGGCGCGTTGCCGGAAAGCGCGCGTTCAGCGCTGAACCGAATTGGCTCGACGACGGGGGATTTGCACTCGGCATTTGCAGTTATGCAATCCATAGCGGTCAGCACGCACTGGTTTACGATACGCATTTGTCGGTCGCGCATGCGACACGCATCCGCGAGGTTCTGTCTCAGCGCGGAGTTAAAAAATTTCGAGTGGTCTTGAGTCATTGGCACCTCGATCACATCGCAGGCAACGCCGCCTTCGCCGATTGTGAGATCATCGCCGGCGACGCGACGGTCGCGCTGCTTCAGCGCAACAAGGACCTCATCGAGAGCGGCAAATTGGATGGCGCGCCGCCAATTTTTCCGCTTGTCATGCCGACGCGGTCATTCGCCGGCGAAACGAGCTTGGATGTCGGCGGGTTGCAGGTCGATCTGAGGCCGCTCGATATTCACAGCAGAGACGGCGTTACACTTTTTTTGCCGCATGACGGCACGCTGCTGGCCGGCGACACGTTGGAAGATACTGTCACCTACGTCGACGAACCCAACCGGTTGGGTCACCACCTTCGCGATCTTGAGCGCATGCACGGCTGGTCGTTCTCTCGCATTTTGCCGAACCACGGGGCACTGGAACGGATCGCCGGCGCCGGTTATGATGCGTCTCTGATTGCCGCGACGCAGGATTATGTGAGCCGGCTTTCGCTTGCCGCCGGCGACCCGTCACTGCAAGCCGCCGACCTCAGACATTTCATCGCCGATCATTTACGCGCGGGCTCCGTCACATACTTTGCACCTTATGAAGCCATTCATCGTGGCAACCTCGAAAAAGTGGCGACCGCACTTCGTTAATGCGTGGCGCGATCAAGGGTCCGTAGAGGCGCGTCGGCTGAAGTTTTGTGACAAAAAACAAAGCGCGGTTTGCAATGGGCGGGCTCAATGGCTCTTACCGCCGTGAGCCATAGACGGCCAATTGCGGCCGCGTCGGCGGAGCGGCTTGCAATTGGCTGAGCTATAAGCTTCGATGGGTTTGTTGTTCGGAACAGCCGGACGAATGTTATCGCGACGCTGTGCACATTGCGCGACAGCGCGGAGGAAACGCGACCATGACACTGCGAATATTTACGAAGCGCTTGTCGATGACTGATGCCGGTGGGCAGAGCCCGTGCGACGGAGGATGCGCCACCGCGCACCCGCTGCCGGCTGTGGTGCATCGAGACGACGTGGCCTGGTTCGGTCACGTCTTAGCCCTCGCCATGCTTTTCGTGCTTCTCGGCGCTTCGGCTCCGCACGCGCAAGCGCCGCCCGGACCATTACCAGTCACCGTTGCGCCACCACTCGCGAAGCGAGTGACGCTTTGGGACGAGTACTCGGGACGGTTCGAGGCTGTCGAGCGCGTCGAAGTTCGGCCGCGCGTGTCCGGATTCATCGAAAGCGTGCATTTCAAGGATGGCGGTTTGGTCAAGGCGGGCGATTTGCTCTTCACGCTCGACAAGCGGCCGTTTGAAATCGCGGTCGAGTCGGCCAAGGCCGAAATCGCCCGGCAGCAATCGCAAGTCGAACTGACCAAGGCTGATGTCGACCGTGCCGAGCCGTTGGCGAAATCTCGCGTGCTGAGCGATCAGGTCTTTGATCAGCGCAAAGCTGCGTTGAGCGGAGCAGAAGCGCAATTGCTGTCTGCCCAAGCCGCACTCAAGTCGGCCGAACTCAATCTCGAATGGGCGGACGTCCGGGCCCCGATCGCGGGCCGAATTTCCGACAAGAAAGTCGATCCGGGTAATCTGGTCGCCGGCGGGCAGGCCGCTGCCACGTTGCTGGCCAACATCGTGACCACCGATCCGATTCACTTCGTGTTTGATGTCTCAGAAGCCGACTATTTGCGCTATGCGCGTCTCAGCTTGTCAGGTGAGCGGACTTCGTCGCGCGAAGTATCGAACCCCGTGCGTCTCAAACTCGCCGACGAAGATGCATGGGGTCATGATGGCAAAATGGACTTCGTCGATAACGCCTTGAACGAGCGGTCAGGGACGCTGCGCGGCCGCGCCGTCTTCAATAACGCTGATGGCCTGCTGACACCGGGTGTGTTTGCACGCCTCGCGCTTTTTGGCGGAGAAAGCGATGCGTTCCTGGTGCCGGACACGGTGATCGTGTCCGATCAAGCGCGTAAAATCGTCTATAGCGTCAACGCCGAGAACGTCGTCGTCGCGACGCCAGTCACGCTTGGTCCGATGATCGATGGTTTGCGGGTGATCAAGACCGGTCTGAAGGCCGACGATCAAATCGTCATCGAGGGTTTGGCCAATCCGGCGGTTCGTCCCGGCGCGAAGGTGGCGCCGAACCAAGGTGCCGTGAAGACCACCGAAAACCAGAAATAGACGCTTCGCAGATAGGCTCGCTCCATGCGCTTTCCGCATTTCTTCATCGACCGCCCGATCTTCGCAGCCGTGCTGTCGATGATTTTGACCATCCTCGGGCTGATTGCGCTCAGAGCTTTGCCTATTGCCGAATATCCGGAAATCGCCCCGCCAACCGTCAGCATTACCGCGTCTTATCCTGGCGCCTCGGCGCAGGTGGTGGCTGAAACCGTCGCAACACCGATCGAGCAGGAAGTCAACGGCGTCGACAACATGCTCTACATCAACTCGCAATCAACGGGTGATGGACAGGTTTCGATCAACGTCGTTTTCAAACCCGGCACTAACGTCGATCAAGCCCAGGTTTTGGTACAAAACCGCGTCGCAGTCGCCGAACCACGCTTGCCGGAGGACGTGCGTCGGCTCGGCATTTCTGTGCGCAAGGCATCGCCCGACCTGATGATGGTTGTGCACATGACGTCGCCCGACGGCAGTCGCGATCAGCAGTACATTTCGAACTACGCAACGCTCTACGTCAAAGACGTGCTGACGCGCATCGATGGGGTCGGCAATGTCAATATCTTTGGCGCGCGCGACTACTCGATGCGCATTTGGCTGGACCCGGCGCAGATTGCGGCGCGAGGTTTGACGTCGAGCGAAGTGGTCGCTTCCTTGCGCGCCGCCAACTTGCAAGTCGCAGCCGGTGCGATCAATCAGCCCCCTGCGACATCGCCGGGCGCGTTCACGCTGTCGGTCAAGACGCTTGGACGCCTGTCCTCGATCGAGCAGTTTGAAAACATCGTCGTGCGCGCCGAAGAAGGCGGCGAAGTGGTCCGAGTGCGTGACATCGCTCGCGTCGAACTCGGCTCACAGGATTACACCGTCAACGCCTACCTCAACAACCAGACGGCGACCGCGCTCGTCCTGTTTCAAAAGCCCGGCTCTAACGCGCTGGCGACCGCCGACGCGGTGAAGGCCGAGATGGAAAAACTGCGCGCAGATTTTCCCCCGGGTGTCGGGTACTCGATCGTCTACAATCCTACGGAATTCATTCAGTACTCGGTCGACGCGGTCATTCAGACGCTGATCGAGGCGGTTCTGCTCGTCGTGGTCGTGGTGATCGTGTTTTTGCAGACATGGCGCGCGGCGATCATTCCGATCATCGCTATACCCGTCTCGCTGATCGGTACGTTTTTCGTGATGAGTGCCGTCGGCATCACGTTCAATACGCTGTCGCTGTTCGGACTGGTGCTGGCCATCGGTATCGTCGTCGATGACGCGATCGTCGTGGTCGAGAACGTCGAACGCTATCTCGCTCAAGGCATGTCGGCGAAGGAAGCCGCCCACAAGACGATGGACGAGGTCGGCGGCGCGCTCATCGCGATTTCGCTCGTGCTAATCGCGGTGTTCCTACCGACGGCTTTCATCACCGGGCTTCAGGGAACGTTCTTCAAGCAGTTCGCCATTACGATTGCGGCCTCGACGGCGATTTCCGCCTTCGTCTCGCTGACACTCTCGCCGGCTCTGGCGGCCATCCTGCTCAAGCCGCACACGAAACATGACGAGGCGGCGCAATCACGCGGCATCGTGCACACGCTCGGCGCGCCCCTGCGCTGGTTCTTTGGCGGCTTCAACCGGGCCTTCGACGCGTTATCGCGCGGCTATGGCTGGCTGACGGGCAAGCTCGTCCGCCTCGGCGTGATCATGCTGATCGCCTACGCCGGTCTTCTGTTTTTGACGTACAATCGGAT